>WNGA01000055.1_pt1 | contig 136509 bp, 117 predicted proteins | sample 5400061 | NCBI WGS metagenome assembly WNGA01 (sample SAMN13153366, study PRJNA577476) | soil metagenome | isolation source: 100 cm soil or saprolite under grassland replicate 2 | place: USA:California | collected 2016-06-15 | reverse complement strand
TCGCGGTGCGAGAGCACGTCGCGGCGGTAGGCCTCGGCCAGCTCGCCCACTGTGACGTCAGCTGCGGTGGGCGCGGCGGTCCTCGTCTCCCGCGCGTCGTGTACGAGCTTGCGGGCGTCGCTGAGCGCTTGGGACGGCGGGCGATTCATTTCAAGAGGGGCAAGGTGCGTTTTCGGGGCGCCCACGATCTCCTCGCTGGAGCGACCCCTTGCACTGGAGCACCGCCGCGTTTGTGAATCCGGAGTGAGCGAGGTGCGGCGTTCGGAGACGCGCCGCGGTTCTGGACGACGAGCTCCCGAGGCCGGTCGCGGCGACGACCAAGAGCGCACCGGCGACGACCGCGCGGGTCCGGCGCGGGCGGCGCAGGCGGCGCACCTTCCCGCGCCCCTTCATCGGAGCGATGGGGAGCCGCGCCGCCGCGGGCGTGCGCCGGGCGCAGGACGGGCAGAGCGGCGCGGCCCCGGGGCTCGCGTCGTCCGCCTCGAAGACCGCGAAGCAGCGGCTGCGGTGACCTCGGTCATCGTTCCGGAGGTTACCGCGGCGCGGGGGTCCCGCGCTCATCCTACGGTCGCTCAGCATGTCATGTGCGCGGCTCCACCGCGCAGCGCCGAGATCACGGGCAGGTCGCCGCGCCCGCCCGCTCCAGCACGTGATGCGTGTCGGTGCCGGAGCCAGGGGCGCCGATCGTCAGCGTCACGTCGAGCCGCCCGTCGCTCGCGAGCGTCCCGTTGATCGCGCAGGGCGCGCCAGGGTCATCGCAGCTCAGCTCGACGCGATACGGATACGCGTAGGGATCGTCCGCGTAGCCCCACTGCAGATGGACGCGGCCGCTCACCGCCGTCGCGCCGGCGAGCGGAGCCCCGTCCGCCGTTCCGCGCACGTAGGCGACGTTTCCGTAGATACAGCCCCCAGCTCCGCAGCCTCCAGGGTGCGAGGCGCAGTGGTTTTGGCCTGCGCCGCCGCCGCGGACCACGTGATCGACCACGCATCCGTCCGGGGGCGACGCGTCGGATCGCGCGATGTCCTCGCAGAGCGCGAGCGAGAGGCCGCCCGTCTCGGACCAGGCGCTCTCGATCGCCGCCATCGCGGCCGTGTCCGAATCCGCCGCGAAGCAGTGCGAAACCGAGTCATGGCGGCAGGCGGCGAACGCGGCGACCAGGGCGAGCACTGCCCACGCATGACTCGCGGAACGCGTTCGCATGCGATCGGTCCTCCTCATTCGCCGTCCCGCCTTCCTGCCAGCTCGCGGCGGCGCCGGCTGGCTCGGGGCCTCGTCAGTCGAGCCGCTGCATCAGCGCGCGGATGTCCATGAGCAGGAGATCCGCCGCACGGATCGTCACGTGCTTGCCCCTCTGCGCCCTCACCTCCGATTCGAGCGCCCTCAGCAGGTGCGCCCTGGTCGTGCCATCGGCCTGCGACCAGCCTCGCCCGAGCTTGGCGAGGAGGCTCTGCGCGACGCCGTCCGAATCGATCTCGCCGCGCGCGCGCAGCGCCTGGATCTCAGATTGCACGCTCTCGACGGTCACGACAAGCTGGAACGTGACCGACTTCTCGGTGGTCCATCCGGCCTTGTCCTTCGCGGTCACGGCGAGGGTGTGGGACCCGAGCCCAGACCACAGCAGATCCACGGTCTGGCCGTCGACCACGGGCGTACCGTCGAGGAGCGCCGTGACGCTCGCGAGGCCCGACCCAGGGGAGGGATCGTCGCTCGAGAAGTGGACGATGAACGGTTCGGTACGCGAGTACCTGGTCTGGTCGACGTAGGCGGTGACGCTCGGAGCGCGGGTGTCGACCTTGAGCTCCTTCGTCTTCTCGACCTCGAGGTTCCCGGCCTTGTCCTGCGCGTGGTACCCGAGCACGGTCGGGCCCTCGTGCGCGTACGAGAACGGGTTCGTGTACCGCTGCCAGTCTCCCTGTTCGACCCGGTACTCGATCCACTTGATGCCGCGCCCGCTGTAGTCGACCGCGTTCAGCGTCACGGTGGGCGGCGCGACGTACCAGTCGTCGTCGCCGAGCTGCCCGCCCGTGAGCGTGATGAGCGTGTCCGGGTTGCGGAACTGAACCTCGGACACGCCGCCCGGGATCGCAATCGTGCCGACGGATACCGCGGGCTCGCCGGGCCCCGTGTTGATGGTCAGCTCAGCGGTCGTCCTGCGGCCGTTGTTCTCGAACCTGAGCTTGTAGCCGCCCTCCACCAGGCCCACTCCGATCTTCTGCCCCGGGTCCATCGCGACGTTCTTCAGGTCGAAGAAATGATTCTTCGCCGCGCCCGCGAGCGCGAGGGACACGGCCTTGGCCTTGCCGTTCGCGGGGATCTCGACGCTCACGACCTTCCCGGCGGTGCCGATGTCGCGCGCCTCGATGATGTCGGGCGCGGCTGGAGTTCCCGGGATCGTGTACCGCGCGGAGAGCGTGGCGGAGTTGAAGAACCACTCGTACGGCGTACCCTCGGGCTTGCCCGGCGCAAGACGCACCGTGTACCTCTGCGTCGCGCCGGTGGTGTTCCTCGCGTAGTACATCTCGGGCTGCGGCCCGGTCCCATCGGACAGCACCAGCCGCGCGAGGTCGGGCACCCGCCCAGCGTCGTCCTGACGCAGCTGGTCCCAGCGCGTGGCCGGCACGCTCAGCGACGGATCGTAGAACGTGCGTCCCTGCGCGTCCGCGATCTGCTGCACCTGCCCCGTGTCCCCGATGATGACGAACACGTGGGTCGACAGGAGCATCCACAGAACGTCGACCAGGTTGGTCGTGCGCTGATCCCCGAGGACGTAGAGCGGATAATTGAACATCCGCCCGCCGGTCCATTCGCTGCCCGAGTATTCGTTGTAGTGGAACGTGTTGTCGTGGGGATTGATGCTGATGTACTGAGTAGATTGCCCTTCGAAGTTGTTGTCATAGATCCACATCTTCCACTCGTCGGCGAACTTCTCCCACTTGTAGGGGCGCACGCCGTGCGCGCCGCCGCCGAAGTAGTCGGTGGTGAGTGACAACACCGGGTACGTGCCCATCTGGTAATAGAGCTGGCTCGCGTCGAAGACTCGCTTTGGATCGTGCGTGAGCCCCGCCTCGATCTGGTCCACGAACCAGTACACGGCGTCGGCCCCGAGCTGATATCCCTGCTTGACGTTGATCTGGTTGACGATCGCGTTGCTCGCCGGGAAGCGATAGATCGGCTCCGCCCAGTCGAGCGCGTTGATCTGAGCGTACACGGACGTGAGGCTCATGCCGAAGCAGTTCCCCCCGTCGGCGATGCCCTTGTAGATGAGTTCGTAGAACGCGTGGTTGAACGGGTTGAAGAGCCACGTCTCGTCCGGGCCGACGTCGGTGAACGTCTGCGCGAACTGATCGTACGTGAGCTCGGTGGTGGTGAAGTTGTGGAACCTCCACCCGAGGGTGCGAACGAAGTCGCTCGTGTCGTACGGGATGGGGTTCCTCAGCGACCACTCCGCCCGGGCCTGAGAGCCCCGGTGCATCGTCTCATCGAGGATCCCGAACAGGTTGTCGACGTTGTAGGAGTTCCAGAACTCGGCGAGAACGTCGTCCGACGAGAAGGTGTCCCTGTCGTAGAGCTTCACGTGCAGGCTCAGGTACCAGTCGTGCGAGACGACCGGAACCATCGTCCACAGCTGGTCGATCCCGCAGGAGTTGCCGCAGTCGCCGCTGGACGGGATCCGGACGTAACCGGGTCCGGAAGGCGTGCCCCACCAGGCCTTGAGATACAGGTCGTTGCTTCCGCAGATCCCGTAACAATCCCACCCGCCGGAATCCATGTACGACCAGTAGAGCTGCAGGCCCTGGAATGCCCACGGGTCCGGATCGCCCGATCGCCAGACGAGCATCCCGTGCTCGAAGTCGGTCCACTCGGTGCCGGCGGCGGTGGTTCCGGACGCGAGCGGGAACCCGAGCCAGCCGGTCGCCCCCGCGTAGGTCGTCTCGTACGCGAGCTGGAGCCTCCCGTACACCGGCGCCGTCGCGCCGGTCGTACCGTTGTAGAAGATCGCGCCACCCCGGAAGCGGCTCTCCCGCCCCACCGGGATCCCGCCGTTGACGATGGCCCGCTCGTCCGAGATGGGATAGCCGAGCTGCCCCGTCGCGCCGCCCTCCTCGATCCATCGGTCGCGGATCGCTCCGATCACGGCGTGCGCACCGGAATCCCACCGCCAGTAGATGTCGCCGTGCTCGAACGACTGCATGCGGCCGCCCCCGGCTGCCGAGACCTCCTCGGCGGTCGGCAGCCCGAGCGACGCTCGAGCGGCGCGGTACGCCGACGAGATCCACCCGTAGACGGCGTGGGCCGTCCCCGAGAGCGGGGCGACGATCAGCCCGCGCTCGAAGTCGGCGGATTGAACGTCAGAGGAGGTGACGTAGTCCGCGATCGGCGACCCGATGTACGAGAAGACGGTCTGCCCGGTCGCCGTCTGCGACGTCTCCAGAGAGAGCCACTTGTCGAAGATCGGCGTCGAGAGCAGGACCGCGCCCCAGTCGACCGAGACGACGATGACCCCAGACGTGAAGCGCTGGTACGTGTCGCCGTTCGGGAGCGCGACCACCTCCGTCGTCGGTGCACCGAGGACGGCCTCGCCTCCGAGCGCCTCGTACTTCGCGCCGATCGGGGTCGTTCCATCGATGACGGCGCTTCGAGACGTGGAGCGGCCGCCCTCGAGCTTGCCGCAGGCGAGCAACGCCGCCACCAACGTCACGACCGTCCACGTCTTGTACTTGATCATGATTCCCCGTCCCCGATCGGCTCGATTCGTGACGCGGCTCGGGCTTCACCGCGCGTTGAAGCGCATGAGACGATTCGTGAGAGGACGTTGTCAATACGAAGTTCCTCACAGTGCACTTTCGCTGCGTCACATGTTCACGGCACAGCGCATTCACTGTCAGGATAAGTGCCGCAGGGTAGAGCGCTTGGCCGATGTCTCGGAATGTGCGCCACGCGGATCCGACGCAGGTTCGAGCGCGACCTCGGGGCGAGATCGCGACGAAGTCGCGGCGGCCATGCAGCGTGCTCGAGACCTGACTCCGGGAGTGGACGCGTGCTAGCTTCACGCTCCGTTTGGTCGAGCACGTGGTCCGAGGTGGCCGTCGGGAACTGTCCGCGCCGGGCATCCCGCCAGGAGGGAGCTCATGGGTCGGTGGGTGAAGAGGACCTTCGCGGTCGCAGCTTCGGTCGGGTTGCTGGTCCTCGCAGGCTGCGCGGACCCGCACCACGGCGGGAACGATCCATCCACCTTCGTCATCTCGGGGACCGTCACGGGCGCGAGCAACGTCGCGATGAGCCTCGTCGGCGCGGCGAGCGCGTCGACGACCACGGACGGGAGCGGCAAGTACTCCTTCGGCTCGCTCGCGAACGGCGCCTACGTGGTCGTGCCATCGAAGCCGGGGTTCGCCTTCGCCCCCGTGAGCGTCGCCGTGACGGTGAACGGCGGGGACGTCACCGGCCGCGACTTCGACGCGACCGCGGCGGGATCCACGTACACGATCGCCGGAGTCGTCTCCGGCGACGTCGCGGACGGCGTCCTCGTCACGCTCAGCGGGACCACGACGGGCACGACCATCACGACCGGGGGAGGCCAGTATTCCTTCTCCGGCCTCGTGAACGGCTCCTACACGATCACTCCCTCGAAGGCGCACTACACCTTCAGCCCCGAGCACCTGCCGGTGACGGTGAACGGCGGAGGCGTAACCGGCCAAGACTTCACGGCGACGGCATCGACCACGATCTGCAGCGTCGACGACTGGTGCTGGAGCAGTCCCCTGCCCCAAGGGAATCGGCTCAATGCATTGTGGGGAAGCTCGGCGACCGACGTCTGGGCGGTGGGCGACTTCGGCACCATCCTGCACTGGAACGGAAGCGTCTCGCTCAGCGTGCCGAGCGGCACGACGAACCCGCTCCACGCAGTGTGGGGAAGCGGACCGAGCGACGTCTGGGCGGTGGGCGCGTACGGCACGATCCTGCGCTGGAACGGCAGCGCATGGTCGAGCGTCTCGAGCGGCACGACGCGCCGGCTCCGCGGGGTGTGGGGGAGCGGAGCGACGAACGTGTGGGCCGTCGGCAGCTACGGCACGATCCTGCACTGGGACGGCAGCGGTTGGTCGACCGTCTCGAGCGGCACGACGGAGGCGCTCTACGCCGTCTGGGGTGCCTCGCAGGCCGATGCGTGGGCGGTCGGCACCTACGGCACGATCCTGCACTGGAACGGCAGCGATTGGTCGAGCGTCTCGAGCGGCACGACGGACGACCTCTACGCGGTGTGGGGGACCGGCGCGAGCGACATCTGGGCGGTCGGTCAGCTCGGCCGGATCCTGAGGTGGGACGGCGGATCGTGGTCGAGCGTCTCGAGCGGCACCACGGATTGGCTCAACGGTATCTGGGGGAGCGCGGCAGACGATGTCTGGGCGGTGAGCGACTTCGGCACGATCCTGCACTGGAACGGCAGCGCGTGGTCGAACACCTCCACCGGCACGGCCTCCGTGCTCTCCGGCGTGTGGGGTACCGGCGCGAGCGACGTCTGGGCCGTGGGGAGCTACGGCGCGATCCTGCGGTGGAACGGAAGCGCGTGGTCGCGCACCTCGAGCCTCCCGACGGGCGACCTCCACTCCGTCTGGGGAAGCGGCGCGAGCGACGTCTGGGCCGTGGGCGCGGACGGCGTCCTGCACTGGGATGGCTCGGCCTGGACCGTCTCGAGCACCGTGACCTGGCTCCTGGGCGTCTGGGGAGCCGCAGCGAACGACGTGTGGGCGGTGGGAACCAACGGCCGGATCTCCCACTGGAACGGCAGCACCTGGTCGAGCACCTGGGGCGGCACCACGGAGGACCTCCGCAGCGTGTGGGGTACCGGCGCGAGCGACGTCTGGGCCGTGGGGAGCAACGGCACCCTCCTGCGCTGGAACGGCAGCTTGTGGTCGAGCGTCTCGAGCAGCACGACCGACACGCTGTACGGGGTCTGGTTCAGCGGTCCCCGCGACGGCTGGGCCGTGGGCGGCACCTGGACCAGCCGCACCATCCTGCACTGGGACGGCAACGGCTGGTCGAGCAGCTCGAGCACCGGGACGACCGCGCTGTACGACGTCTGGGGAAGCTCGGCCAACGACGTGTGGGCGGTGGGCGAGATGCACACCATCCTGCACTGGAACGGCTCGAGCTGGTCGAGCGTCTCGAGCGGCGCGGGATTGCTGAACGCTGTCTGGGGCAGCGGAGCGAGCGACGTCTGGGCGGTCGGCTCGGGCACCATCATGCACTGGAACGGTGCCACCTGGTCGAGCGTCGCTAGCGGGACGGCGAACCTGCTCTACGGAGTGTGGGGGAGCGGGCCGGCGGACGTATGGGCCGTCGGGGAGGGCGGCTCCATCCTGCAGCACCTGCCGTGAAGCATCCCGCGGCTACGGGCAGACGTACAGGTATTGCTCGCGGGAGCTCGTGCCGAGGACGTCCGACGAGCGCACCTCGACGAGCGCGTCCCCGCTATAGGTGTACGTGACGGTCGTGGTGGTGCTGCCGACGGTGAACACGCTGCTCGACAGCCTGGGCCCGTCGAGGAACGTCGTGGCGAAGAAGCGGCTCGCGGTGTCGATGGGCGCCAGGAGATGGAAGACGGCGTCGCTGCGACTGACCGTGAGCGCACCGGGATCGTAGGTGTACGTCGTGGCCTTCGTGGAGCCGGTCTCGGTCCAGACGTTTCCGTCGAAGCCATAGGTCCACGTCGCGTCAGGCACGCCGTCGGGCGGGTTCGCGACGTTGCCGTCGCGCTCGATCGTCGTGAGGACGCCGCTCGTGTAGCCGTAGGTCATGCGCGACGTCACCGCGCGCGCGGTCGGGCTGATGCTCTCGCGCTCGCGCAGGAACGGGCCGCTCTCGTAGCTGTAGAACACGCGGTCGAGGCGCGTCTGCGTCGCGTCGAGCTCATCCGAGAAGAGCAGCCGCCCCTCGGTGTCGTAGCGATAGGTCGCCTCGCCATCGAGCTGCTCGACCCCCGCGTGCGTCGAGTAGAAGCGGGCTCCGCACGGCTTCCCCGCGGGCGCGGGCGCTCCGGTCGCGGCGAGCTCGGGATCGGCGCCGTTGTCGGCGTAGCACCCGACGGCACCATTGCCCTCGACTCGCACGTCGCAGCCGCAAGAGGAGCTGTGGAACACGAGGACGACCCGGACCGGCCCGCAGGCGGGGGCGAGGGTCCGGTTGAGCGTGCCGCTGTTCGCGAGCGAGACGTACTCGTCGTCCACGCCGGCGAAGTCGAGCTGCGGATCCATGACGGCGAGCGAGAGCGTGGCGAGGGGCGTCCCGGGATCGTTCGGAGGGTAGAGCGTGGCCGATGTGAGCGTGAGCGTCGTCGGCCGTCGCGCGTACGAGTACGCATGCACGGTCACGCCGACGTCGGCGGGCAGATCCCAGTTCCCGCCGCTCATGCCGACGACTCCGCTCGAGTAGAGGATCGTCGGGTCGGGCGACGGCCGCGGCGGCGCTTCGGGGGTACAGCCGGTCAGCAAGACGACGACGGCGAGCGCACGCGGGCATGCCTTGAGCATCGTGCTCTCAGCATAGCCCAACGGTGGAAGCGCGAAGAGCGGGACGGCGCTGAGCCGATGCCCGCCTTGTCACCGGCCTCGATCGCCTCGGCGTCGCGCATCGAGCCGTCGACGAGGTCCAATTCCTCGCGAGTACGCGTACTACACGGCTGCGCTCGCACTGTACGACGGTGATTTGACGGTCTCGGCCACATGACTCGAGACCGGCTCAAGGGGCAGAAGGTAACCGACGAACTCCGGGCCGCCTTGACGGGCAAGCCTCCCAAGAGCTCGTAGTTCGACGAGCTCCGACAAACGCAACAGAACGGCTTCCAGGCCGGTCGCAACACCCCTCCCCGCCCACCTGGCCCGGTGACGACTCGAAATCCTTGAGCCACAGCGCCGCGCGCGCAATTGGCGCAACGCAACACCGCCCGAAGGTGCCCAGACTCAGACTTTGGTTCAAGTTCACGGGTGTTGCGCTGGCGCGCCGCGCTCGTGAGCGACCTACGCGCCATGCTCGGCGCCGCCCCGCTCGACGGATGTCGGCAGCAAGTCCAGCGGTCCTACTTCGTCGCAGACGGCAGGAACGTCGGGACGGTGAAGCACGCTCTCGTGGCCCCGATTCCAGTGCAGCTCTGGCCGGACGCCGAGTCGCCGGTCTGGACGGTACCCGCGAGATCGTAGTTCAGCGTGATCGTGATCTCTTCCCCGCTGCCGATCGAGACCGGCGGAGAGATCTCGGCGGTGACGACGCAGCCGCCTCCGTTGAACTCGATCGCGCCGGTGTCCGCGGTTCCCCACGTCACGTTGCTCGCGTTGCCGCTGTTGTACTTGCAGAACTCGATCCGAACGTACCTGTACGACCCCGTCTGGACCGGGCGCGCCTGCGCGTTCAGCGCGGCGTTGACTTGATCCGCGGGAAGCGCCAAGTCGAAGTAGCTCTGGACGATGTGCGTGATCGGCTTTCCGTCCGGAGCGTTCCCCGCGCTGATGTCGCAGTGCTCGATGTCACCCTGGCAGTCCGGGTTCAGGTAGATCATCGGGGTGTGACCCACTGTCCTGGGTCGCGGGATCGATGTCCTCCGACAGATACGCGGCGATCAGCTTCATCTTGAAGATCGTCGGGGCCGACGGATCGACGGCCAGAGTGAAAACCTGTGTCGAGGCCGCAGCTCCGAGAGTCGTCCCTCCGACGCTGCCGTGGAACTTAAGAACGGCCGAGCCGCTGGACGGCGACCCGCAGGCGGAGAGAAAGACCGCGAACGCGAGCCCGAGTGCGTGACGCCTCATGGTCGAAACCCCTCCCGTGGCCTGCATGTTCACTCACAGACCGTGATCTGTCAATCAGCGCACGAACCGCGCGACGCGGCGCGTGCGACCCGCGAGCGCACCTCCTCCCGTGTGACGCCGCCGAAGGCGCTTCCTCTGGGTCGGCGAGAGCTCCGACTGGGCTCGAGATGGATCTCGCTGGGCTCCGGAGGCTGGGTCCGTGACGCACGAGGTTGCGCGGCGGCCTCTCGGCACGACTCAGGCTCGCCCTGCTCTGCGCCGCGCTGGCGGCCGCGGGCGGGACACCCCCGGCGCGCGCGCTTGCGGAGGCGTCGCGGCCCGCCGCCGTCGCCCTGGTCGCGGAGGCCCCGCAGTGCTTCGCATCGTCCCGGTGCGCGCGGCGGCGGCTGGCGCGGAGCCGCTCCCGCGCCGAAACGCCCTCGCACCGCGTCGGCACGCGCTCCATTCGCTCCGCCGCGCCCCGCCACACGCCCGACGTACCTCGCGTTCCACGCCCTCCTCCGCTGAGCCGTTCGGGCTTCTCCCGGAACGCTCACGCAGAGGAGGTCACCATGTCCGTTGTCTTCCGGCTGGCGCACGCTACGGCGCGTGCCATCACCGTAGTCGCGGGGCTCGCCGCTCGCGTCTTGCGCGTCGTCGCGATGCTGCTGCTCGTCCTCGTCGCGCTGCTCCTGCCCGCCCCGATCCTCGGCCGGCCGCGGTTCGAGCGCCCCGGGCGCCGCAACCAGCCCACGGAGGTGGAGCGGCGGCGGTAGTCGCGGTCGAGCGCGGTTCGCGGTTGTGATCTCCGGTGCGTGGGCGTCGCAGGAGCGCCGGCACGCGATCCGGCTGAACCGACTCCTAGGCTGCCCGGTCCCCTCCGCTCCGCACCCCTTGGTGAGGCGCCGCTCAGCGAGCGCTCCCTAGAAACGCGAGGATCGCGGACGCGACGAGGTCCGGCCTCTCGAGCGGCAAGAAGTGGCCTCCGGGGAGCACCGAGAGTGCTGCTCCCAGCAGCTCCGAGAGCGGGCGTCCGACCGCCTCCGCATCGAGGTAGACGTCGCGATCGCCCCACAGCACGAGGGCCGGTACGCGGGTCTCGCGGAGCACCGGGAGGACCTCCTCGACCTGCTTGGGATGCATCGCGCGCGCGGCGCGGATCAGCATCACCCCGCCCTCCTCTCCGTCGTACGGCGCGAGCACCTCGCGAACGGCTTCCTCGTCGAGCTTCCCGTTGCCGCCGCTCGCTCGGAGCTGTCGCATGAGCACGCGGAACAGTCGCGCCGGCTCTTTCCACGACAGAATGGGAGCGGCGGAGTCCATGGCCCACTCCGTTGCGAAGACGCCATCGATGAGGACGATGGCCCGGAACCGCTCAGGCGCGCGCGCCAGCATGAGCTGCGCCGCGGCGGTGCCGATGTCGTGGGCCACGACCGCTGCGCGACGGATGTCGAGCGCGTCGAGGAGCGCGAACATCCAGGTCGCCTGGCTCGCCATGTCGGGTTCGGCCGTCGGCGGGCAGACGGAGCTGCCGTACCCGACGAGATCCGGGACCACCACGCGGAACCCCGCCTCGGCCAGGGCCGGCGCAACCCCTCGCCACAATCGCCGTGTGGTCGGAAAGCCATGCAGGAGCAGGATCGGTTCGCCTCGCCCGTGGTCGTCGTAGGCGATCGCGGTGCCGTCGAGCGTCAGGACGGGCATTGAAGAGTTCCCCCGAGGGCATGTACCGCGGGGGAATTCTGCCACGTTCGGTACGCGAGCGCGCGACGTCGAGCTGCACCCGTCCCGCATGGGCCCAGGCAATCATCGTGCGTTCGGCCCGTTGTCCCTCGCGAGCGGCCGATACCCTTCCCGGCCAGACTCGGACTTACATGGTGGACGATGAAGTCCCAGGCCGCGCGCTCGGCCAGCGCCTTCGACTCATCCGGCGCGTGCTACCGTCCGCGTCATGCGCTGGACGATCCTCACGGTCGCCATCGTGCCCTTGCTCGGAAGCGCTTGCCGCCGTGCCGCTTCCAGCGGCACGAGGCAACGAATCCATCAAGGGGTCCGTCGTCTCCGCGCTGGGCCCCGTCGCCGGCGCGACCGTCGTCGCAGTGCGCACGGACGGACCAGACCTGATCACCCGCCTGCGCGACCCGTGCCCGGGCCCCCGGACGCCCGCCGTCGAGCTGCGTTGCGCGGCGAGCAAGCGAGTCCTCGCGGAGGCCGCTCGAAAGCGGACGGGCGCGGCATCCATCGCCGCGCGCGCGACGGCCAGAGCCGATGGGACATTCACGCTCGAGGGCCTCGCGCCCGGCGGGCACGCCCTGTACGCCTTCGGGTCGGGACTCGTCGGTCTCGTGACGAATGTCCACCCCGGTGGCACGCTCGTGGAGGTCGAGGCCACCACCGGCATCATGCTCGGTGGTGATGTCTTTCGCGAAGGCAAGCGCACCGGGGCCGCAACCGTCACGGCGTTTCACGAGGCCGCGCCGATCTTCGTGAGCGCTGTGTCCGCACATGACGGCAGTCTCCGGATCGGGCCCCTCCCGGAGGGAACCTGGTTCGTCGTCGCGGAACAGGCTGGAGCGCTCCCGGACGCCACGTGCGTGTCGGAACACTGGGCGCCCATCTCCGGCGTCAGCTTGAGCCTGGACGACCCGCGCCGGATCGAAGGGACGGTGCGGGCCGGCGGTAAGCCCGCGGCCGGCGTACGCGTCATGCTCCCCTACGTGACGGAGGACGAACCGTTAGCAATCTCCGTCACCGACGTCCGGGGGCGGTTCGTGTTCGAGGGACTCGAGCCGGGGGAATACGCCGTGACCGCGGTGACTGGCACGCGCTCGGCTGTAGGCATGGCCGACGTCTGGAAGGAACGGTCCGCCACCGTGGACCTCGCCCTCGGTAACGCCTCTTTCGTCCGCGGATGGGTCGTCGGGCTCGACGGAGCATCCATCGCGCGAGCTCAGGTTCGCGCCGAGTCGGCCCCCATGGTGCGAACGGACGAGGACGGCTCGTTCCGCCTCGGCCCGTTCCGACCCGGGACACACGAGGTCGAGGCCGTCGCACCCGGTTGGCGATCCGGGCATACGAAGGTCATCGTGAGAGCAGGACGAGATAGCGCCGTGAAGCTCGCCCTCGCGCCCGAGGTCACCGTCTCGGGACGGGTCAGCGCCGGGGGCAAGCCCATTGCCAACGCGAGGATCGCGCGCGACGGGACGGACGACCGGGGCGGCGACACGCTCGCTGAGACCAACGCGGACGGCGTCTTCGAGCTCCACGCCCCCTCGCCCTGCGCGATTCCCCTGAAGGTCGAACATCCCGATCACCTCACCTGGCGTGGCAGCGTGACCGCGCCGTCGCCGCCCCTCGACGTGAGGCTCGATCCGGGGCTGACGCTCTCCGGGACCGTCGTGGACGAGACGGGCCGCGGCGTGCGCGCGCGGATCCGATTGTTCGATCCGGCGGGGCCAGAGTGGCCCGCACTCCGGCGCGTCGAGACCGACATGCGCGGGCGCTTCACGCTGCGAGGGCTCCCCGCATCCCCGGTTCGAATCGCCGCCGTCGCGCGAGCGCGTGAATGGGACGACGTGGGCCGTGTGCGGCGCTATCTCGCGCGCTCTGCGTCGGTCATCATCGACCTGCACCGCGAGGTCCCACGAGAGCTCTCGCTCATGGTCGGAACCGCCTCCGCCATCTCGGGTCGGCTCCGTTCCCTGCCCCCGGGCGGCGAAGCCACCGTCACGCTCACGGCGCTGCCTTTCGACTGGCTCGCGGATCACGACGACGAGGATGCCGACCACTACCTGTTCGAGCGGGACGGCGCGCACGGCGGCGGCCATCTCGGCCCCGGTGGCCGCTTCGAGTTTCGCGGGCTTCCGTCGGGGCGCTACGCGATCGATGTCGCGGTGTCCGACCCCTCCGGAAGCCGCCGGAACCGGAGGGAAGTCACGGTGGACTCGGGCAGCCTCGTCGACATCGGCGAGATCCAGCCAGCCGATCGCAGGTAGTCCGGGTCGCAGCGAGCCTGGTGCGCCTCGCAGTTCCTTCGTGCTCAGGGAGGTCGGCGCCCCGCTGGGCGGGCGAGAACGCAACAGAAAGCCCTGCTCGCCGATCGCAACGCCCTACTCGCTCGTTCCATGGCCATGAACGACGGGATCGGCAGCGCAGCACGCACATCCCAGCCTCTGCCCGCGCTGCAACACCACCCGAAGGTGCCCAGACTCGGACTTAGATCCCGGTTCGTAGGTGTCGCTGGAAACTCTGTGCGGCAGGCCTTTCCTGCGCCCCGGCCGCCTAGCGCCGTTTGTCGGATGCAACTTCAGGAGCGTTGCGTTCTGCGGGATTCATCCCCGTGCGACTGCCACGCGCCGGACCTCCGTTCAGTGGGCCGACTCCGCCTCGAACTCCTCGACCGACGCCGCGTATTGCCAGGACTCGATCAGTCCCTTCATGTAGCGAATCGGCTGCTTGGCTCCCGGCGAGCCACTTGCGCTCCAGCGACCCCCGCATCCCGCAGTGAGTTCTGTCACAGTCGCCCTCGATCCCTCGTCCAAGGAGTAGCGAGAACCGAATGGTCGACTCGACCCCCACCTCCGTGCTGCCCGCTCCCCCTGACGAGGAACTGGTGAGGCTCGCCCTCGCCCCCCCAGCGGCCGAGCTCGCGGCGAAATGTGGATGACAGCGATTCGGTTCGTTCGTGAGTCCCTCGCATCTCATGCCAGATGGAGAGTAGGCGCCTGAAACCCGGCCCACGAGCATCCACAGGAGGTTCGGAACCGCACGCGGTGGAGCCTGCGGGCGACCACGGGTTCGCCTATCGATGCCTCTACCCGTCCGCCGAGCTGCTCTGCGCCACCGCCGAGTCGGTGGCCGGTCGTCGCGTCGGGCGTACGCTCGCGCTTCCCCCGGTCATCCACGACGCTCGCATGGCCCCGGCTCGTCTCCGCGATCTTCGATGCCGAGGCCTGCGGGGTGACGCGGCTCGCGCGAGACCCGCCTTCTCTCGCTGCTCGCGCCGCTGGTCACTCGCCACGGGCTCGAGCCGGTCGCGCCGAGGACGCCGTCGCTCTCCGCTGCCGGGATCGCGCGAGCACGGGACTACCTCGTCGCGCACCTCTCCGAGAACGTCGCGCTCGGCACGCTCGCGTCGGTGGCCGGGCTCGATCCGTTCGCGCTGCTGCGCGGGTTCTCCCGGGCCTACGGCCTTCCGCCCCACGCCTGGGTCATCCAGGAGAGGGTCCGGCATGCGCAGGCGCTGCTTCGCACGGGCCTCGCGCCCGCCGAGGTGGCCGCGGAGGTCGGGTTCTCCGACCAGAGCCACCTCACGCGCCACTTCAAGCGCATCCTCGGGTTCACGCCCGGCAGCTACCGGCACGCTTCGCTCGCACCCGCGGGAATTGACTCGGCGAGTGACATGCACGTAGCCTTGCGCGCGATGCAGACCTCCTTCAGCCCGATCCGTCTTCCTGCGCACGCGGCGGTCCGTGGCTGGTGGCGTCCCTCATAGACAGCGGACGCCCTCCTCTCGACTCTCTTCGACGAAAGGTGGCGGCCCGACGGGGCCGCCGCGTGCGTCGGTCCCCTGCTCGGGCCCGACGACATGAAAGACCGCTACACGTTCGGCGACAACGACACGGCGGCCGCCAGGCTGAAGCGGCTCGCCGAGATCTACGAGCCCGTGACGCGCGAGCTGCTCGCGCGCGGCGGGCTTCCCCGATGTGGCGTCGCCGTCGACCTGGGCTGCGGCGCGGGGTGGTCCACGCGCCTCCTGCAGGACGTCCTGTACCCGCTCCGCACGGTCGGACTCGACGCGTCCGAGCGCTTCGTCGCCGAGGCGAGGCGCCGGCACGGTCCGGAGCTCGAGTTCGAGGTCCATGACGTCGCCCGCGCGCCGTTCCCCGTCCGGCCGGACCTGCTCCTCGGCCGCTTCCTCCTGACCCACCTGCGGGACACCGACGCAGTGCTGGCGGCCTGGGCGGCCGCGGCCGCTCGCGGGGCGCGGCTGCTCGTCCACGAGACGGAGTCGCTCCGCGCGGTGCACCCCGCGCTCCGCCGCTACTACGAGCTCGTCGCGCGCCTCCAGGGCCATTACGGCCAGGCGCTCGATATCGGCGCGACGCTCGACGCCGCCTTCGCGCGCTCGCCGTGGCGGGTTCTGGACTCCCGGGCGGAGGTGCTGGAGATCCCTGCGGCGCACATGGCCGAGCTGCACCTGGCCAATCTGCGAACATGGCGCGGAGACGAGTACGCGAGCCGGTCCTTCGACCGGGTGGAGCTGGACGAGCTGGAGGCGACGCTGGAGCGGATCGTGGCCGGCGTCGAGCCGGCGGGCGTGGTGTCCAACGTGATTCGGCAGATCGTCGCGGAGGGCGCGCCGTGAGCATTCCGAACCGGGCGGATCCCGACGGAATCGAGACCAAGGGGAAACACATGAGCGTGGTCGAGTACAGGCTCGGGACGGTGGGCGACGCGGACGCGATCCGCGCACTCCTCGCGAGCGAAGGGCTGCCGGTGGAGGATCTCGGCGGCTCACGCCAGGCGTTCGTCGTGGCGCTCGCCGAGGGGCGGCTGGTCGGCTGCGTCGCCGTCGAGGTCGTGGGCGAGGACTGTCTGCTCCGGTCGCTCGCGGTCGTCGCGGACTTGCGCGGACAGGGTATCGCCGGGGTCGCCCAGACTCGGACTTTGAGATCGCGAGGGACGGCGGCTATCCGCACAGCGTCATGTAGGTGCAGCCCAGCTTCTCGCGGGCGCGGCTCCACGTGTGCATCGCGCCGCCGGCGCAGTCGCGCCACGCGCCGCATCCGGCGCAGGGCTCCCTCTCCCGCATCCACTGACGATTGCGGTACGCGCCGAAAGCGCGTTCCCACAGGTCGGGAAAGCGATCGCGCCGCACGTTCCCCACCGTGAAGCTCGGATTCACGTCCGGGCATGCGCCCACGTCACCGCACGCCAGGATCGAGCCGACGGTGACGCCCGCCTGGCATAGGAAGAACCGATCGCGCGCGAGGAGCTCGCGGCTGCCCAGCCAGCCTTCGCAGCCGAACGACACGTTCCGCCCGCGCGCGCGCTCCGCCTCGACGAAGTCCAGCACGCGCGATAGTCCGGCGCGATCGAGCGTCAGCTCGGCGCACCTCGCCGCCCGCCCGATCGGGATGACCGTCTCGATGCGCCACCGGCGCACGCGCTTCCGTTCGAGCAATGTTCCCAGCTCGTGCAGGTCGCCGAGGTTCGCGCGGCTCACGCAGGTGATCGCCTCGGCCGCCAGATGCGGATGGAACGCGGCGACCGCGTCGAGCGCCGCAAGCGCCCGAGCGAACGAGCCGCGCCGGCGCCGCACCTGATCGTGCGTCGCCTCGAGCCCGTCCACGCTCACCGAGATCGTCATGAGCCCGCACTCGACGAGGGCCCGCGCCGCCGGTGGGTCCAGGAGCCACCCGTTGGAGACCATCCCGAGCGGAAATCCCAGCGCGGAGAGCGCAGCCATCACCTCGAGGAGATCGGGCCGGAGCAGTGGCTCGCCGCCGGTGATGGCCACGAGGACGTCGCGGGCCCGGTACGCGCCGGCGACGTCGCGGAAAGCGGCGATCACCTCGTCCGTCGAGAGCTCGTCGGGCTCCGGCCGCGGTCCGCAGCTCGATCCGCAGTGGACGCACGCGAGATTACAGGCCCGGGTGGCCTCCCAGAAGACGACGCGCAGCGGGTGGAGCTTCCGCAGCCGCGCTGCGTACGCGCGGTGAAGCAGGCGCCGCGCCAGAGTTGCGTTGCGCACGTGGATCATGGATCACGGCTCCACGACGACGGTCGTGGCCGCGTCACGCTCGCACAGCGTGTTCGGTTCTCCGTTCGCGCGGAGCGTCACGCGCGCTTGCAGGTCGTAGGTGCCGGCCGGGAGGGTGACCAATCCCGTCGAGATGCCGTCGCCGGCTACCGCGTCCGGGTCGCGCCCGTCGTCGCCCAGCGTGGTGGCGACCGGACCGGGCAACACCAGCTCGACGCCTTGAATCGTCTCAGTGTCCGGGACCGTCACCGCGACCGAGACCGTCACGTTCGCTCCGGCTACGGGCGTGGCGGGCGTCACGGTGAACATGGAGATCTGGCCCGTGAACCCTTCGCAGTCGTAGGTGGGAGTGGGTCCCGGCCCGTACTTCATCACAGGGATACAGCCGAGGCCGGCTACAGGCCCCAACAGCGCCCAGAGGCCCAGCTCGGCGCGCTCGCAAAGCCGGCGGAAAGCGCGGATGATCATGGTCTATCTCCCTCCCGTCGGGAACCATCGCTTGCCGGCGGCGCACCATGACACCTACCACGAGTGAAGCGCGATCGGTGTGCCTTCTGGCGTGGACCAACCACGCCGAGGACACCACGTCGTACGCGTGCCAGGCCAAAACGCAACGAGAACCCCAGTCCACCGCCGCCCAACACGCAACAAAAAGCCCTCTTCGGCGTTCGCAACACCCTACCCGATCGTCCCAGGCTCCTAGCCGCCGAGTCGCCACTGACGATCACTAGACCCGCTGCGCCCGAGCGTGATCACCACCGCCGTCCACCGCGCAACACGACCCGAAGTTGCTCAGTCTCAGACGTTGGTTGTCGGGAGGGCCATGCGTCCGCCCGCGCACGAGTACAATTCCCGATGACGTCGCGGCCGCAGGCGCGCGCTGGTGCCCTTCCTGCGCTGAAGCGACTCAAGGGGTTGCGGACAGCGTGTATGCGGTGAGCGTGTTCCCGGCGGGAACCATGAGCAGTCCTCCGCCCGCGCTCAGCCCCGAGAATGGCATCCTCGCGCCCCAGCCGGCACCGGCCGGCACGGCTGCGCCGACGTTGACACTCCAAACCTGCGACCCGGTCGTCCCGTCGAGCGCGTACACGTTGCCCGCTGACGAGCCGACGATGACGTAGTCGTTCACGCCGATGGGCGACGTGACGAGGTGGCCGTCACCGGCGAAGCTCCACTGAACGGTGTGGTTCGAGAGCGTGATGCCGCGGAGTGTGCCGCCCTGCAGGAAGTAGCCGGTCGTCGGCCCGATGGCGGGCACGTAGTCCGCGGCGTACGAGCCGAGCAAGGCGCCGGTCTCGGCGTCGAACGTGATCCCGTCGTACGACCCGAAGCCGTTGGGCGCGTAGAGCACGCCGTTCGCGACCACGGGAGTCCCGCCGCCGCCCCCGCTGCAGCCCGAGTTGTTCGACCAGGCGGACGTGCCCGATCCGGGGCGGAAGTCGTAGGTCTGGCACGGGTAAGTCACGTAGACGCCGTCAGCGGTGACCGCGGGGATGCTCGAGTCCCCGTTCGCGACCCCCTTCGTCCAGGCGATGGCGCCGTTCGCGGCGTTGACCGCGTAGACCGTGCCGCCGGACCCCGCGCCCCCCGTGTAGACCATCCCGTTCGCCGCGGTGATGGCGGAGGAGAACATGTACTGGGTGTTCAGGAGCGTGCTCCACTGCGGGGCGCCGGTCGCCGCGTCCAGGGCCTGCACGAGCGCGGCAGTGCCGATCCCGGCGGAGATCACGAACACCCTTCCCCCGTCGTACGCGGCGTTCGCGTACCCCGAGAGCGAGATCGGCCCCCAGACCGTGGTGCCGGTGGCCGAATCGAGCGCGACGATCTCGCTGCTGGTGCTGAGAGCGACGGTCACGAACACCTTCCCGCCGGCGACGAGGGCGTACGAGGGCTCCCCGCCGAGGTCGACACTCCACGTGCTCGCGGTGGGGAAGCTCACCGGGTCGAGCTCGATCACCCCCGCGTGGCTCGGCGTGATCTGGAAGGAGACGGCGTCCTTGGACGGGGCGCCGATGACGAGCGTCGCCGCGCTCGAGGTGGCGGCGGGGTTTTGGACGGCGATGGACGCGGTCCCGGGGCTCGCGATGTCAGCCGCGGACACGGAGGCCCAGAGCTCGGTCGGTGACACGTACGTGGTGGGCAGCGCTGCGCCGCTCCACGTCACGGTGGACGACGGCACGAACCCGGAGCCGATGGCGGAGAGGACGAAGTCCCGCCCGCCCGACGCGACCAAAGAAGGGTAGACGGCGCTAAGCCCGAGCGCCACCGGAGCCTGGATCGTGAAGGTGATTCCGTTCGAACCCCCACCGCCGGCGTTCGAGACCGTGACCACGGCGCTGCCGGCCGAGGCGACGTCGGCGGCCGTGATCTGCCCCGTCAGCTGGTACGGCGAGACGTAGGTCGTCGCCCGGCTGCTCCCGTTCCACTGGACGGACGACCCCGCGGTGAAGCCCGACCCGCTGACGGTCAGCGTGAAGCCCGGCGCGCCCGCCACTACGCTCGTCGGCGAGATGCCGTCGAGCCAGGGGGTGCCGCCGCCCCCGCCTCCCCCGGCGGTCACCACGTACGTGACCGACACTGTCTGGGGGCTGCTCGCGATCTGGGTCGCGCACGCGTCGTCGAGGCAGGCGGCGAGCGACAGCGTGTCGACGTACGTTCCCACGCCGAGCGTCCCGGGCGCCCAGAACGATATGTCGATCGTGGCGGTATCCGCGGTCGCGTCGCCGAGCGCGACCGCGCTGATGCCGTTGTTCGTGGTCTGGTAGCCGACATAGAGCGTCGCCGGCGGGTTTGTGACGATGAGCTGCAAGGACGCCGTCGGAGCCGCGTCCGCCAGCCCGGCTGAGACCGTGAGCTGGTGCGTCGACACGGACAGGCTCGCCCCGTTCCCGCCCGGCGAGCCCCCGGGGCCGCCGGACGAGTACGCGCCGCCGCTGCCGCCGCTGCAGGCGGCCAGCAGCGCGGCCGAGGCGATAACGACGATCGCCCGGTTCACGGCGTGGCGGGCGCGACGCCGCGACGCGAGGCATCCGGCAACCGACCGCGGATCTGGCGAGGTCATCGGCGGAACTCCCGGGTCAGGCGGATCGCCGCCCCGTCAGGGAACGGACGCGGATGGTCTTGCTTCGCGGTGACGTGATCGTCTCACGGTCACGGAGGGACCACAAGCGAAGTCGTCAGCGAGGTCGCGATCGAACGTCCCCAGCGGCCCGTGCCCGCCCTTGCGAGCGGACTCCAGCACCAGCAGTCCGAGAACCCCAGCGACGGTCGCTTCCGGAAATGCCCGAGCGCCCGCTCCACGACGACCCGCGGTCGCGGCGGCACCGGCGGCGGACCGGGAGCACCGAGCGCCGGCCGTGTGCTTTCGAGCGCGGCGGGGCACTGGTAGATTTCAATGGACCCCGCTGCCGCGGCCTCGAGCGCCATGCCCGCCACGTCAACCGCCGACGTCGTCCGGATCCGCCCCGTCACCTTGGCCGACGCCGAGGCCGTGCTGGCGCTCTGGCGCGTGGTCTTCCCAGAGTACGGCGACCCGTTCCATCCGCAGCGCAGCGCGGCCGCGTCCATCGCCCGGAAGCTTGCGGTAGGCGATGGACTGTTCTGGCTGGCGGAGCGGGAGAGGCGGCTTGTGGGGACCGCCATGGCGGGCTACGACGGCCACCGTGGCTGGCTCTACTCAGTCGGCGTCCACCCGGAGGCGCGCGGCGGCGGGATCGGGCGAAGGCTCGTGGCCGAGGCGGAGCGCGCGCTGGCGGCGATGGGCTGTCCCAAAGTGAACCTGCAGGTCTTCGCCAGCAACCGCGGCGGCCAGGCTTTCTGGCGTGGACTCGGATACGCGCAGGACGACGTGGTTTCGCTCGGGAAGAGGCTCTAGCGCCGGCGGGCGCGGGCAGCCCCAGCCCCGTCGGCGCCGTGACCGTGCGGGTCCACTCAAAATGCAACAAGAGCACCTCGTCGATAGCGCGCACGCTCAAGGCAGGTCGAACACGAGCGCCTCGGCTGGTGTGCCCTGTCCGGCCAGCTCGATCGCGCGCTCGTCCGAGAGAGCGGCGCCGTCGCCCGCCGACAGGACCTGCCCGTTCACGGCGACCTGACCGCGCGCGACCTGGACCCACCCGCGGCGGCCCGTCGCCAGCGGATGGCTGAGCCGCTCGTCGCCGCCGAGGAGCGTCGCGTAGACGCGGGCGTCCTGATGGATCGTCGTCGACCCGTCGGCTCCGTCGGGCGAGGCGATGAGCGCGAGGCGCCCGCGTCGTGCCGTCTCGGAGACGGCCGTCTGCTCGTACGAGGGCGCGTGCCCGGACCGGTCCGGGAGGATCCACGTCTGGAGGAAGTGGACCGGCCGCTCCTTCGAGCCGTTGAACTCGCTGTGCTGGACTCCCGTCCCCGCGCTCATCCGCTGCACCTCACCCGGCCGCAGCACGCCGCCGCCTCCAGTCGAGTCCTGGTGGGCGAGCTCACCCTCGAGCACCCACGACAGGATCTCCATGTCGCGGTGGCCGTGCCGTCCGAAGCCTTTCCCCGGCTGCACGCGGTCCTCGTTGATGACGCGGAGCGCGCTCCAGCCCATGTGCTCCGGGTCGTCGTAGCTCGCGAACGAGAAGGTGTGCCTCGTATCGAGCCAGCCGTGGTCGAAGTGCCCACGCGCGTCGGCCTTCCGAACGGTGATCATCTCGCTTCCTCCAGGGGTGAACGTAACGGCCGCGCCGCTCGCGTCGACGCCATACCTGTGGCCTCCTGCGCCGTGCGAAGCCTTCGGCCGTCAGCCGGACGCACGCACCCACGCTGGAGCCGATCCGGGCGCGATGCTGGCTGAAACCAGCAGGGTCGCGATGAAGGCTTCTGAACGCTGACGTCTGCGATAGAAGACTCGGGGCGCGGCGCGGTCTGTGCGCGATCTAACCCGACCTGGTTCAGTCCCGCGGCAAGCCCGCGGTGGCGAGGCCGTCCGCGAGGAGGTCCATCACCCTGGGCGGGAACGGCCACGCCCGCCGCGCGACGCTCACCGTCAGGCTCGGATCCCTGCGCAGCAGCCGGCGGACGATCCTGCGTGCATCCGCTCGCGCTCCGGCATGAACGGCGGACGCGGCGACGACACGCGCCCCCCAGAACGAGTCCGGACCGGCTTCTACGCCCGCCTGCGCCCACCGCGCCGCCCGTCCGTAGCGGCCCGCGACGAAGTGGGCGCAGCCGATCCCGATGAACGCGAGGTGACGAATAGGCTCGAACGGCATGAGGTGCAGCGTGGTCGTGAACTGCCGCAGCGCCGTGACCGCGTCGCCCGAGTAGGCCGAAGCCCAGGCGCGGCGGGCCCATGCCCACGGCGATCCCGGATCGAGCGCGAGCGCCCGGTCGAGGACCCGGTCGGCGTCTTCGAGGCGATGCGCGAGGGTCAGGGCGCCGCTGGCGAGCGTCAGCGTGAGGGAGTCCCCCGGCGCGAGCCGGCATGCGTCGGCGGCGAGCCGGACCGCGCGCGCGGTGTCCTCCTTCGGCGTCGAGCCGAAGTGCTGCGCGGAACGCTGACCCCAACACCAGGCGGCGAGCGCCCGCGGGAGGCCGTAGCTCGGAGCCAGCTCCTGCGCCTGCTCCATGTCCTCGAGCACCTGCCTGCACGGAGCTGGGGCCACCGCGAATGCGGCGGGCAACGCCCGCCAGGCCAGCCGTGTGGCCTCGTCATTCACATCCTCCAACGCATCCGGCCGCGCGCGCCGGATCCGCCGCAGCGTCTCCGAAGGGAGCTCCCCGAACCGGCTGCAATACTGAGCCGCGAACCGGCCGAGCTGGCTGAAGCCGCTGCTCATCGCGAGCTCCGAGACGGTGATCCGGCCGTCGGACGCGAGCAGCGCGCGACGCGTGTGCGTCAGCCGCGCCTGGCGCACCCAGCGCAATGGTGTCATGCCGACGAACCGCATGAAGTGCGTCTCCAACGTCCGCGGCGGAACGCCAGCGAACCGGGCGAGCGCATCCAGCCGGACCTGCTCGTCGAGATGCGCGCGCGACCACTTCATGACGCGCACCACGTCGCGCGGCAGCGCCGCGGCCTCCGGTGCTCGCTCGTCGAGGGTCGATCGGTCGGTCATCGCGACACCCATCGGGGCTGCCGTCCAGGAACTTGGCAGCCGCCCGGCGGAGGGTCCCTAACGGTTTTCGGCGCGATCTGCACATCACGGCGGGACCTGCATCGCCGCGTCGACGCTGCCGCGCCACGATTCTTGCGAGCCGGACCATGCGTCTCGGAGGAGGCAACTCATGCGCGTCGCAAAGGACAGTATCGAGGTGAAGCTGCAGATTCCGGGTGCCGTCATCCGCCAGAGAACGGATCTGGGGGATGCGACCGGGCTGGGCAAGATCAGCGGCGAGTACTTCTCACTTGCAGCCGGAGTGGACACCACGCCCCTGTTCGAAGGACTCGAGGGCAACCGCTGCCAGTGCCCGCACTGGGGCTACGTGCTGCGTGGGGAGCTGACCACGACGGATGCGGCCGGCAAGCAAGAGATGGTCAAGGCGAATGACCTGTTCTACTGGCCCGCCGGACACAACGTGAAGGTCACGGCCGACGCCGAGATCATCATGTTCAGTCCACAGCGGGAACACACGCAAGTGATCGATCACATGCGGGAGAAGGTGAAGGGAATGTAGCTGTGACTCATGGTGACGCACACGCCGGCTCCGGAATCCGCTATCCTTCCCGAGTAATCGAGGCGACGCCACGGTGGACCTCCGGCTCGTCCCGCCGCGCCATGCGCGCGGCCTCCAAGAGCTCGAGGTGACGCTCCGCAGCGCGTCGGGCGGCGCGCGGTCATCACGGCGCCGGGTTCCCCGACGGTCGTGCGAGCGTTCCGGCACCGCTGCGTAGGAGGCCTGGACAGGCCGAGCTGGCGACCAGCCATCCGCCAGCGTACGCCTTCGCTAGACGTCGCTCCCCAGGCTGGCGGGCGGGGATCGCCGACCGGCCCGGCCGAGGTGGCATGGTCACCTTGGGCGTGGCCGGGCTCTCGGCCTTCCCATGGCAGGCGCTGGTCGGCGCGATCCTGCCCCTCGCCATCGGCATGGTCCTCGGCAACGTCGATCGCGAGCTGCGCGAGTTCTTCGGCCGCGCGGTGCCGGTGATGATCCCGTTCTTCGCCTTCGCGCTCGGCGCCGGGATCGACCTCCGGACCGTGTTCAAGGCCGGCCTCCTCGGGCTCCTCCTCGGCGCCTTCGTGTTCGTCGTGACGGGCGTGTTCCTCGTCGTCGCAGACCGGCTCACGGGCGGCAACGGCACCGCCGGGCTCGCGGCCGCCTCCACCGCCGGGAACGCCGCCGCGGTACCGGCGATCGTGGCGGCGGCGAACCCGGCCTACGGGCCGGCCGCGAAGACCGCGACCGTCCTCGTCGCGACGAGCGTGGTCGTGACCGCGATCCTGGTGCCCATCTTCACGGCGTGGTGGAGCCGGCGGATGACCCGTCGCGCGGCACGGATCCCGCCTTCCGGCGCGGCTGCGGCGGCGGCGAGCACGAGGTGACGGTGCTCGACGTCGCCGTCATCGCCGACGACCTCACCGGGGCGGCGGACTGCGGGATCGCTTTCGCGGCGGCCGGGCTCTCCACGTTCGTCGCGTTCGGCGACGCTCCAGCGCCCCCGTCCGCCCACGTCGTCGCGATCGACATCGACTCCCGCCGCCAGGCGGAGGGCGAGGCGGCCGAGCGGGCCCGGTCGTCGGCCGCCCGTGCGTACCGGGACGGCGCGCGCATCCTGTACAAGAAGATCGACTCGACCTTGCGGGGGCACGTCGGCCCGGAGATCGCAGCGACGTTGCGCGTCGCCGCGGAGGCGCGCCGGGGCCGCACGCTCGCGATCCTCGCGCCGGCGTTCCCGGCGACCGGCCGCACGACCCGCGACGGCCTCGTCCTCGTGAAGGGGGTGCCGCTCGAGCGCACCGAGGTCTGGCGCGACGCGCGCATGACGGGCCCGGCAGAGCCCGTCGCGATGCTGCGCCGCGCGGGCCTCTCCGCGGCCGCGGTGCCGCTCGCGACGGTGCGTGGCGGTGCCGACGCGCTGTCGCAGGAGCTCGACCGGCTCGCCTCCGGCGGGGCCGACGCGGTCGTGTGCGACGCGGAGAGCGAGGAGGACCTGCGTGCGATCGCCGCCGCGGGCGCGCGGCTTGCCCGGCCGGTGGTGTGGGCGGGCTCCGCCGGCCTCGCCCGCCACCTGCCGGTCGCCCTCGGGCTCCGCCCGGACGGGACGCGCGCGCCGCCGCCCTCCCCTTCTACCGGGGGCGCCGTCCTCGTCCTGGTGGGGAGCCGCTCGTCGGTGGCCCGCGAGCAGGCGCGCGTCCTCTCGGAGGAGCCGGGCGTCGCGCGCATCGTGCTCGAGCCCGGCGCGCTGCTCGGGGGCGAGCGTGGCCCGGGGTGGCCCGCTGCGGCTCTCGAGCGGGCGCTCGCGTCGGGCAGCGACGTGCTGGCCGTCATCGGCGAGGAGCCGGCCGGGGTCGAGCGCGGCCCTGATCTCGCGGCGGCGGCGGCACGGCTCGTCGCGCCGTACGCTGCGTACCTGGGCGGCATCGTCGCGACGGGCGGCGACATCGCGCGCGCGATCCTCGGGGCGCTCGGCGCGACCGGCGTGCACCTCCACGGCGAGGTCGAGCCCGGCGTCCCGCTCGGCATCACCGACTCCGCGCCCGCGCTTCCGGTGGTCACCAAGGCCGGCGCCTTCGGCTCGCCCGCGACGCTCGCACGCTGCCGCGCGGCGCTGCGCCAGCTCGGCAGCGGTTCCGCCCGGGCAGGTTAGGAGAGGTCCATGGCACGTCCGGTCGTCGGGATCACGATGGGAGACCCGGCCGGCGTCGGCCCCGAGATCGTGATGAAGGCGCTCGCCCGGGACGACGTCTACGCTCTCTGCCGGCCGCTCGTCATCGGGGACGCGGGCCGCCTCCGGCGGGCGGGGCGGATCGTCGGCGTCGCCCTGAAAGTTCAGGCCGTCCACGCGCCGCCGGCCGCGGGGTTCCGCCACGGCGTCGTCGACTGCGTCGACCTCGGCCTCGTCCCGGAGGACCTGCCGTGGGGCCGGCTCTCGCCCGTGGCCGGGAACGCCGCGTACCAGTTCATCGCGCGGGCGGTCGAGCTCGCGATGGCGGGCTCGATCCAGGCGGTGTGCACCGCGCCGCTCAACAAGGAGGCGCTGCACGCCGCCGGGCACGTGTACCCGGGGCACACCGAGCTGCTCGCGAAGCTCTCCGGGACGAAGGAGGTCTCGATGATGCTCGCGACACCGAAGATGCGCGTCATCCACGTGACCACCCACATCGGGCTCCTCGACGCGGTCGAGCGCATCGAGCCGGGCCTCGTCGAGCGCACCATCGTCCGGGGCCACGACGCGCTCGTCCGCGCCGGGATCGCCCGGCCGCGCATCGCGGTCTGCGGAATCAATCCCCACGCCGGCGAACACGGGCTGTTCGGGCGCGGCGAGGAGGAGGCCAAGGTCGCGCCCGGGATCTCGGCGGCCCGGGCGCGGGGCGTCGCGGCCGACGGTCCACTTCCGGCCGACACCGTGTTCTTCCGCGCCGGGCGCGGCGACTTCGACCTCGTGGTCGCGATGTACCACGACCAGGGCCACGGGCCGGTGAAGGTCCTCGGCCTCGAGGCCGGCGTGAACATCACCGTCGGGCTGCCGTTCGTCCGGACCTCGGTCGATCACGGGACGGCGTTCGACATCGCCGGCACGGGCCAGGCCGACGAGCGGAGCCTCGTCGAGGCGCTCCGCCAGGCAGTTGCCCTTGCGCCGCGGTGACGGGATACGGAGGCTGCGCGCGCCCGGCCTGGTCGCGCTGCTCCCGCCAGCATGCCAGGCGGTGAACATGCAGAGGGGGCGCGTGAAGGCCCCCCCTGTCCGCCCGCTACGCGCTATGCGTGCGGCCGGCGCTCAGCTGCGCCTTTCGGCGCCGCGAGGTCGATCCGGGGAACGACCCCGAGCGCCTGCAACAGACCGAGCGTGTCCCATTGCGAGAAGACCTCGATCAGCTTCCCGTTGCGGAAGCGGTCGAAGGACATGCCCTCGATCGTGATCTTCTTGCCCGTGGGCTCGACCCCGAGGAACTTCTTCTCGTGCGTGCCGCTGACGCGCCAGTGCATGCACACCACGTCGGCCTCGGCACACAGGCCCAGGACGGTCGGCTTCATGTCCGGGAAAGCCGACCGATACGTCTCGACCTCCCGCTTCACGCCGGCGAGGTCGGCGTCGCCGCTCAAGGGATCGTGCGCCTTGAACGACGGGTCGCATACCTGGTCGAGGTACTCGAGCCTGCCTTTCCCGTAGACGTCCTCGAGTATCGTCCGGCTCACCTTCTTGATGTCGACAGCCATCGCATTCACCTCCTGGACCCGCAACGAAGATACGGATCCAAATTGAATGTACGGCAAGACCGAGCTGGCGGCCTGCCTGGAGTCGCGCAGCACGCGCGCTCGAAGGGCACGTGTCCCCTGGGTCGAGCCGAACGCGGCTCGCACCGACCATCGCCGCTCGTGGCGCCGAATCGAGGGTCGTTCAGCGGCGGCGTGCTCCGGCGGGCTGGCGGGCGCTCCATGCACGGCAGAGCTTGTGCCAGGCTCGCTAGAACCGCCTGAACCCCGGGTCGTGTCCTGCCCGGAACCCGTTCGGCCTGGCGACGGCCGTGGCGGGAACCAGGTTCGAGAGCACGTGTTGGACGGCGGGCGCGTGCGCCGCGTGGGCTGGCGCCGCGTGGGCGGCGAGGCGCACCGGGCTTGCCTCGCGTGCGTCCCTCTCCCTGAAGAACGCCACCAGCTGCAGCAAGGCGTCCGCCTGGGTCGACATCTCCTCCGCCGTCGAGGCCAGCTCCTCGGCCGCCGACGCGGTTCGCGATGTGGGCGACGAAGGCCGGCTCCGCGCCGAGCGGCGCGAGGATGCTCCGTGAGATGAGCCATGCGAGGAGCGCGTCACATATGGTGAATTTTGCCGCACGTGCTGCGCGGGGCATCCACGAGCCGCCATTTGTGCGGACTCCGGATCGCGCGGCGGCACCCAGGGGCGCGCGAGGTGCACCGCGGGGCTGCGCGCCGTGACGCACCCCCACGCGCTACGGCGGCGAGCAAGGGGGCCGCCGGTGAAAGATGATCCACGTCGGCGTGCTGAAGGGAGAGCTCGGTCGCCATCGCGCCACGGCAAGACGCGGACCAGATGACCATGGTGCGTCCAGCGCCGACCGCCCATCTCCACCGCGAGCGAGGAGGCTGCGATGGGTGCAAGGGAGCTCCGCGGGAGCGGGTCCGGTGGGAGCGACGTGTCCTCGAGGATCCGCCCGCCGTCCCGGCTCCTGCGCGCCGCGGTCGCCGCGGTCGTCGTCGCAGGGATCGGTGCCGCGTTCGGTCGCGTGCCCCGGGACCTGCGCTCCGGGCGTCCGGCGGCGGCATGGGACCCGTCGAGCGTCGAACCGTTTCGTGGTCGCGTTCGCGTCCATGGGGCATCAGAACAAGTTCATCGCCTACCTGCTCGGCTTCTCGGCGTCGCCGGTCGCTGCGCATCTCCACTCAGCGCAGCGCAAGCTCGGGGTCGCGTCGCGCGCGCAGCTCGTCCAGGTGTTCGCCAGCCTCGTCCGCGAGGTGCCGGGGCAGGACGCCGCAAATCCCTGACCCGATGACCATGGCCGCTCCGGTCGGGTCCAGACGGACTAGCAACGATCCCAGAGGCGCCCGCTCGACGGCGAGCGTGGCCCATCACGGCCGGTTCAGGAACAGCGGCAACCCCCGCTTGTTCGCGTAGATCGGGCGCAAGCGCTCGGTGTTGTACATCGTGGCGACGTCCACCTTGCGCGGCCCTAGCCTGGGATCGGGGATCGGCACGAGGTCATAGCTGCCGTTCACGAGCGCCGACATGAGACCGCTCTTCCCCTCGAGCGCCGCGTCGAGGGCCATCGTGCCGAACGTGGAAGCGACGAGCTTGTCGACGAAGTCCGCGTCGCCCGAGCGCAGGTCGTAGGTGAGGTCGGAGACGATCGTCTCCTCGCCGGTCTGCCGCTTGATCTCGTCGGAGAGGGACTCGGCGACGCTCGCCTTCTTTCGGTGGCCGAACGCGTCGGGCTCGCCGTACTCCTGCACCTGGTAACCCTGCCACTGCGCGCCCTCCGAGAGGACGATGAGCGCGTAGCTCGAGGGGTTGTTCTTCTTGTCCGTGACGAGGAGGTCGATGATCTGCTCGAGCCTCGGCTTGTACTCGGGGATGAGGCAGCGGATCGAGCTCACGTACGCGGTGTAGAACGCGGTGAAGCCCGCGTCCCGGCCAAACACCCGGAAGATCCCGATGCGCTCGTGGGAGCCGACGGTCGTGCGCTGCCGCTCGATCGCCGCCATGGCCCGCGTGATGGCAGTCGAGAACCCGATGCAGTACTCGGTGTTGCGGACGTCGTTATCCATCGTCTTCGGGATGGCGATCACTTTCACGCCGAGCTCGTGGAGCCGCGCCGCGTACGAGAGCGTGTCGTCGCCGCCGATCGGGAGGAGGTAGTCGAGCCGGAGCGCCTCGATGTTGCGGAGGACCGCGCTCGAGATGTCGTGGACGACGGTCGTCACGCCGCCCTTCGTCGCCTGCGCGGTCGGGAAGACCGTCCCCTCGAGGTGGCGCGGGAGCTTCTTCATCTTCGAGGGGTTCGTGCGGCTCGAGTGGAGGAACGTGCCGCCGGTCCGGTCGATGGTGCGCGTGTTCTCCCGCGTGAGCGGCAGGATGTAACGGCTCCGGCTCGCGGGGTCGTCGAGGTCGAGGTGCGTGAGCCCCTCCCAACCGCGCCGGATGCCGATCACCTCGCACTCGTGCTCGGAGCTCCGGTAGACGACGCCCTTGATGACGGAGTTCAGTCCGGGGACGTCCCCGCCGCCCGTCAGGATACCGACGCGCATCTTGGCCATGGTTCATCCTAGGTCGCGGGCCGGCTGCCCGGTCGCGAAAAGCGGCGCCCGCCGGAGAGCGGGGCTTCCGGGCGCTCCTCATCCCTGAGCTGGGTCGAGCCGCCCGCCTGCACGCGCCCCCGGGAGCCGAGCCGGCCGCAGGTCCAAGGCGATCGAACGGATCTCAGGGGCTGGAGTGCAGCGCCGGCAGCGTTCGCTCCGGAGGCGCCACCGCGAGCGACGCGCCCTCCATCACGTCCTGTTCACGGATCACCACGTGGCCGATCTCCGATTCGTACGTGCCGATGACCGCCTCGCTGGCCCACACCTGGCCGTTCATGCCCGTCGCGTACGGAACTCGCAGCTCCGCGGTTCCCGCCGGAGAGACGATCGCGCGCGTCGACCAGTCGAGCTCCCGGCCCGACCCGGCCCGCAACTTGACGACCGCAAACAGGGGGGTGCCCGGGCGTCCGCCATCGGTCCGGATCACGGCTCCGCGCACGAACCCAAAAACCTTGAAGAGCGGCTTTGCGTCCGCGAGGACAGGCCCGGCGTCCTCGTCGACGTTTCGGGCGAGCTGGGTCTCGTCGAGCAGCCGGAAGCGATCCAGCGCGGGTACGCTGGATGTGGCCGAGCCATCCGACTCCCACAGCCTGACCGGAACCGTCCCGCTGGCCGTGGGAGCGATCCGCGCTCCCACACCGCGGGTTGCGGTTCGCTCGAGCGTACAGATGGGCGAAACCCCGGGCAGAAGTTCGGCGGCCAAGCACAACCCTTCCCACGGATCCTCGACCACGAGGATTCCGATCCGCCGCCGGTCGAGCACGTCATGGGCCGCCGCCGCGTCGACGGATAGAGCGAACCTGGCCGAGTCCTCCATGGCGTCATCTCCGGCGTCCGACCCGAACGGCGAGACGAGCGTCGGCCGCCCGGTGACGTACTGCACGAGGTGCCCCCACGACCACGTGGAGTACACCGCAGGCCGATCGGGTGGCGCCGGGAGCGCAGGGACGCGTTCGAGCAACGTGCGCATCTGCGCGTGGAAAAAGCCCTCACCCGCGAGCGTTTCCGGAACGCTTGCGAGCGCCGGGCCGATGATCAGGGCAATCAGGCCGAGCGCGGCGGCGAGCCGAGGAAGGCTTCCCGGCCTGCCGGCGCGCGTCGCGACGTCGCGCACGCCCGCGCCGATCCAGATGGCGAGCGGGATGGTGAGGTAGAGCGTGAAGCGCTGCCGCATGACGGTCAGCACGAGGAACACCGCTCCCCAGGCGAGGAGGAATACGAGCGCTGCCGCCGGGCGCTCGCGGCGGCGCAGGCGCTGCACGAGCGAGAACCCTGCGAGCGGCATGGCGAGCAGCGCGAGTCCATACAAGGCGAGGATGGTCCGCAGCTGCTTCCCGACCGAGGTGTAGGTGTAGAGCACGAGCGGATTGAACTCGGTGATGTGCAAGTACCAGGCGTTCGTGCGCGTGACGTGAGCGAGGGCACGCCCGACCGGCTCCCGGAAGCCCGCCGAAAGCATCGCAAGCGCAAGAGGCACCACGCCCGCCGAGAGCACGCACGCCGCTCGGCGGAGGCGGGTGCGGTTCAGGATGCTGGCACGGCTCGAGAAGAGCAGCGCCCCGGCGAAGCCGGTCGCCAGCGCGAGCACTCCGACGTGGAAGCCGGTGACGCCCGAGAGCGCCAAGTCGCCGAGAGCAGCGGGTCCGCGCACGAGCGAGAGCGTCACGGCGAGGGTGACGGTCGCGATCGCCCCTCCGACCGCGAGGTCGCCGGCGAGCCTCCTCGCCGAGGGGTCATCCGCCGGCGCGGCGACGAAGAGGACGCTCGCGAATCCGAGGAGCAGCAAGGGGTAGAGCGGCGCCCCCGGCCAGGTCCAGAACGCCGCCGCAAGAGCGATGCCGAGCAGGACGCGGGGCCGGAATGTCGGAGCGCTCGGCGACAGCAGGCCGCGAGAGAGGGCAAGGAGCGCGAGCGACGATACGAGAAGCTCGAGGACGTGCTGGTCCGCCCTGCCGAGCATCGAGTAGGTGGCGTGAATCGGAAGGAGAGCGATGACGAGAGCAGCCTCGAGCGCGCCTGCGCCCACGAGCGTCTCAGCCAGCAGGAACACGATCGGGATCGTGGCGAGCGCGATGACGACCGGGAGCACGCTCGCGATGGCCGCGACGGTGTCGCGCGGCACCTCCGGCGACATCGTCGTCATCCGGGCGCTGCCTGCGATGATCAGGTCGAACAGGGGAGGCCATAGAACGCGCGCGCCGGACGGGTAGTTGAGTCCCGGATCGAACCAGGGCGCTCCCGGAGCGCCGCGCAGGATCCGCTCCGCCTGGAGAATGTGGTAGGCGGGGTCGTCGTCCCCCGTCCACTGGACCCCGTGTGCCGTGAACACCTCGCGGGCTGGCCAGGCGCGGAGCGCAGCGGCGACGATGAGGACCGCGGCGAGCGCGAGCCGACGCCGTCCGGGAGACGAGACGTGCCACCCCTCACCGGAGCCACCCGACACGCTCGCGGTAAAGAGATCGGTACGCATGCGGCCGCGTATTCTAGCCCGAGTCCGGCGGCCCGGTGACGTGGGCCGGGATCGTCGGGCCGGCCGTGCGTCCTCCGGACCTCGCCGGAGCGAGCAGTTCTTGGACATCAAAACGTGGTAAGGCCGAGGCCGTGCGGATCTCCCTCGCCCTCGCGCCCGTGACGCTTGCCCTGAGCTGCCTGGCCGGCTGCGGACGCCAGGAGCCGTCGCCGAACCCGCAGGTCGATGCCGCGGCACACCCGGATCCCGTCGCGACGCTCTCGACCGACGCCTCGCAGGGAATGCCCCCCGCGTCGGCCACGACCGCGTCGGCCACGACCGCGCCGGCCACGACCGCGCCGGCCACGACGGCGCCGGCAACGACGGCCACGCCCGCGCCGCCGCCCCCCGCGCCCGCAGCGTCGCTCCTGCGGAGTGCGGTCGCCATCGAGCCGACCCAGCGCACCCCCCTCGCGACCGGAGCCGAGGGGGTGGTCGACCCACGTTCGGCGTTCGAGGTTCAGCTCTCGACGCGGGCCGAGGACGCGCGGCTGCTCGTCCTCGACGCGCGGCAGGACGTCGTCCCGGCGACGAGCAGCCGAGAGCTCTCCGCCGGCACCCGGCTCACGGTCGCTCCGTCCGTGCCGCTCGTCCCCGGCTCCCGGTACGCGCTCAGGATAGACGGCGCCGGCGGTCGCGAGCTCCACGACGCGTCCGGCCGCGCCTACGCTCCGCTCGTGCTCACGATCCTCGTCTCGGGGACGCCTCCGCCTCCCGCGCCGAAGCGGCCCGCGCCGAAGAAGAGGCGACGGCGCTAAAACGGGCGAGCACGATTCGCGATCACCAGAACCCCCGTTCGTGCTGAGCGTAGCGCCCGCATCAGCGAGCGCGGAGTCGAAGCACGCGCCTTGGAACGCTGGCGCCCTTCGACTTCGGGGCGCTGCGCGCCCCTACGCTCAGGGCGAACGGAACCTTCCCGGTGTTTCCGCATCGCGCTCGGTCGTTTTTAGACAGCAATCAGGAGCCGGCCGCGCCGTGGGAAGAGCGGACCTCGCGCGGCAGCACGATCGAGAAGGTCGTGCCCCGGCCCGTCTCGGACACCACCTCGACGCTCCCCCCATGCGCACGCGCGATCTCGCGCACGATGAAGAGGCCGAGCCCCGCGCCTCCCGACGCGCTCGCGGGCGAGGTCCCGCGCTCGAACGGCTCCCAGAGCTGCTCGCGGAGCTCCCGCTCGATCGGCGGCCCGTCGTTGTGGACGGAGAGGATCTTGTGGTCGCCGTCGCTCCGCCACGCGACCGTGACAGCGGCGGACTCCGGGCTGTACCGCAGGGCATTCGTGAGGAGGTTCGTGAGGATCTGCGCCACGCGATCGGGGTCCCAGCGGCCGGCGCCGTTCTCGCCGGGCTCGTACCGGATCGCCCGCCCGCCGTGCGCGGCGAGGACGTCGTCGATCGTCGTCCGGCAGATCGCGTCGAGATCCGCCGCGCGCGGAGAGATCGGGATCCCTCTCCCCATCCGGGCGCGCGAGTAGTCGAGGAGGTCGTTGATGAGCCGCGCCATCCGCTCGGTCGCGGAGGACGCGCGCCCGAGCGCCCGCCGGTGCCCCTCGGCGAGGGCCCGGTCGCGCAGCACGAGGCCGACCGAGGCGCGGATCGCGGTGAGCGGCGTGCGTAGGTCGTGGCCGACGATCCCGAGGAGGTGCGCCTGGATCTCCTCCGCGTGCCGGCGCTGCGTGACGTCGCGAAGGTAGGCGCTCAGCCCGACGCGGTGCGGGAACGCGCGCACCTCCCACCAGCGCCCGGCGGGGGTGCGCGTCTCGAACGTCACGGGGAGCTGGCGCTCCCGCGCGCCGGCGAGCTCGGCGCGCGGGGCGTCAGACGCCAGCCATGCGCAGTGGTCCCAGAGCAGCTCGCCCATGAGGGCGTGCCGCGGCGCCGCGAGCGCCTGCTCGAGCGCGTGGTTGACGTACACGAACCGCCAGTCGCGATCGACCGCGAAGAAAGCGTCGGAGATCGTCTCGAGGATCTGCGCGCTGCGCGCATAGCCCTCGCGCGTCCGGTTCTCGTCCTCGAACTGGCGCCGCCGGAGCTGGGCGTCCACCCGCGCGCGGACCACCTCCGGCCCGCGCGCCACCGCGACGTAGTCGTCGGCGCCCGCGTTCATCGCCTGCACGATCGCGTCCTGGTCCTCGCGTCCGCCGAGGAGGAGGAGCGCGACGTCGCGGGAGCGCGCGTCCGCGCGGATCCCTCGTGCGGCGTCGAGAGCGCGCGCGAAGGACGCCTCCTCGGCGAGGATCGCATCGACGCGGTCGACGCCGAGCAGCGCGAGCGCCTCCCCGGGCCCCTCGGCGCGGACGACGTCGTGACCGTCCCGCACGAGCCGTTCGAGGAGCGCGTCGAAAGCGGGCGACTTCGCGCCCACCGCGACGACGCGCTTCGGGGCGAGGGCGTCGCCGGCGCCCTCCGCAGCGGGCGCCGTCGCGCCCCGCAGGAGCGCCCGGACCCGAGCGAGCACCACCTCCTCACCCTCGGCGTCCTTGCGCACGAACGCGTCGGCGCCTGCATCGAGGGCCACCACCTCCCCGGTGGAGGCGGAGCCGGTGAGGAGGATGCACGGGGTCGTCCGCAGCGCCGGGTTGGCGCGAAGTGCGCGGATGAACGCCGCGCCGTCCATGCGGGGCAGGACGGCGTCGACGACGACGGCCCCCGGCGCGAGCTCGGCGGCGATGCGGAGCCCCTCCTCTCCGGACGCCGCCGTGACCACCTCGACCCCGCCGCGCTCGAGGGTGGCTCGCAGCTCCTCCCGCGCGGTCACGCTGTCGTCGATGACGAGGACGGGGCGCGCGCGCCGGGTGCCGTCCGCCTGCACGTCGCGGGTGCGCACGAGCCGCCGCGCGCGGGCGACGACGTGCGCCCGGTCGTACGGCTTGCCAACGTAGTCATCGGCCCCGGTGGTGAGGCCGAGGATGCGGTGGCGGACCTCTGCCTCCGTCGAGAGGAGGACGACCGGCGTCTCGGCGTGCCGCGGTGAGCGCTTGATCTCCGCGAGCAGGTCGAGACCGTCCCCGTCCGGGAGCAGCAGGTCGAGGACCACGAGCGAGAAGGTGCGGCCGGAGAGCGCCTCGCGGGCGCTCGCGAGATCGGCGGCGAGCGCCGGCTCCATGCCTGCCGCGATGAAGGCGTCCGCGAGGTCCATCCGGACGGTGAGGCTGTCGTCCACGACGAGGACCGGGGTCATTGCGTTCCCTCGCGCTGCCCGACCGCGGCGACGATGGCGGGGCCAATCGCGCCGAGCGGCAGCACGCGTTCGGCCGCGCCGAGGAGGATCGCCTCGCGGGGCATCCCGAAGACGACCGAGGTCGCCTCGTCCTGCGCGATGGTGCGCCCTCCCGCGCGGCGGATGGCGAGCATCCCCGCGGCGCCGTCCCGGCCCATCCCGGTGAGCAGCACGGCGACGGAGTCCCTTCCGCGCTCCGCCGCGATCGACTCGAACAGGACGTCGACGGACGGCCGGCAGCTGTGGCGCTCCGGGGCGTCGGAGAGGCGGAGCGCGCCACGCTCGAGGACGAGATGGCGCCCGGGCGGGGCCATGAACACGCAGGCGTCGCCCCGCGCCTGGAGAGGCTCCCGGTCGCGCGCGTAGCGAACGCCGACCGACGCCTGCTGGTCGAGCCAATCGGCGAACGCGGCGCCGAACGGCTCGTTGATGTGGACGACGAGCAGCACCGGGTCCGCGAACTCCCGCGGCAGGTGGCGGAGGATCTCGAGCACTGCGGCCGGAGATCCGGTCGAGCCGCCGATGCCGAAGATCCGGCCCCTCGCCTCGCCGGCCTTCGTCGTCGCCCCGCTCGGGCGCGCGTCTTCCGAGCGCGTCTCCCACAGCCCGAGCCGCGCGCGAGGGTGGGTGATGACCTTGATCCGCGAGATGAGCTTCACGGCCGCGCGAAGGCGGGCCTCCCAGGCTCCGTCCGGCTCGACCCCGAGCGGCTTCTCGAGGACGTCGATCGCGCCCGCGGCGAGGGCGTCAAAGGTGCGGAACAGCTCGCCCCGGTTGACGGAAGCGGAGACGACCAGGATCGGGGTCGGGCAGAAGGCCATGATGTGCTCGGTCGCGGCGACGCCCGTCATCTCCGGCATCATCATGTCGAGCGTGACGACATCGGGGCGCAGGCGCCGGCACAGCTCGAATCCGAGCCGGCCGTCTGCGGCCTCGCCCACCACGGCGAGGTCGCGATCCGCCGAGAGCGCCTCGACGAGCCGCTTGCGGATCGTGAGCGAGTCCTCGACGACGAGGACGCGGATGGGACCGGTCATGTGAGGAGCTCCTCGATGATGGCGAGCAGCCGCACCTGGTCGAACTCGCTCTTCACGATGTACGCGCTCGCGCCGGCGTCGAGGCCGCGCTGGCGGTCCTCGGGCGCGCCCCGCGAGGTCACCAGGATGGCGGGCGTGCCGGCGAGCCGCGGGTCGGCTCGGGTGGCTCGCACCAGCTCGAAACCGTCCATCCCCGGCATCTCCACGTCCACGATGAAGAGGGCGTACTTGCGCGCCCTCGCCTTCGCGAGCGCCTCCTCGCCCGAGACGGCGAGATCCACCTCGTACCCGGCGGACTCGAGGATGCTCTGCTCGAGCATGCGGGTCGTGAGCGAGTCGTCCACGACGAGCATCGGCGCCGCCGCGCGGGGGCGGCGCTCCTCCGGAGGGGCGCGGACTGCCTGGGCGGACGCGACGAGCCCAGCCGGATCGAGCACGAGCCGCGGATTCCCCTCCGCGTCGAGCGCTGCGCCTGCGACGGCCGCCTCCACCTCGGTGAACGCGGGCACCCCCCGGACGACGACGTCGCCCGTCCCGACGAGCCGATCCGCGCCCACCGCCACCACCACGCCGTCGGACTCGACGAGGACCGCCGACCAGGCGCGCCGCGGGTCGCGCCCGGACGGGCGGCGCAGGATCTGCTCGAGCGGCACGAACGGCACGAGAGCGCCATCGTGCGCGAGCGCACTCCCCTCGCCGCTCCGGACGAGGCTCCGCGGCGGGACGAACGCCACGTGCCTCACCGCCTCGAGCGGGACCGCGACCACCGCCCCGCCCGCCTCGACGTGCAGCGCCGGCATCGCGGTGAGCGACGCCGCGACGACGAGCTCGAGCGCCGTCCCTCGCCCGGGCTCGCCATGGATCGCGACATCGGCGCCGATCCGCTTCGCGACATCCCGCACGACGTCGAGCCCGACCCCGCGCCCCGAGACCGCGGTCACCTCGCTGGACGTGGAGATCCCGCCACGCAGCAGCAGGCGCGAGAAACCGTCCGCGTCGAGGCCGCGCGCCTCCTCCTCCGAGACGAGACCGCGCCGGAGAGCCGCGGCAGCGATGCCCGGGCGGTCGAGGCCGCGCCCGTCGTCGCGGCACCGGAATGCGACGCGGCGGCCCCGGCGCTCGACCTCGACCCGGACCCGCCCCGCCGCCGGCTTGCCGAGCCGCGATCGCTCCGCGGGCGGCTCGATGCCGTGCGCGACGGCGTTGCGCACCGCGTGGAGGAGCGCCTGGCTGACGGCCGAGAGGACATTGGCCTCGACCCGGATCTCGCCGCCGACCTCCTCGAAGGCGATCTCGCGCTCGAGGGCGCGCGCCGCGTCGCGCGCTGCGCGCGCCAGCGACCCGAAGATCCCGCGCGCGGGGAGCAGCCGCAGTCGGTCCGCGGCGCCGCGCACCTGCTCGATCTCCCGGGCAGCGTGGTCGGCGCGGACCTCGAGGGCGCGCCGCGTGGACTCGAGCGTGCGCCCGAGCTCGTCGACCAGGGCGCGCTGCCTCCGCGCCGCGGGGTCGGAATCCCGCCGCAACGAGAGCTGGTCCGAGAGCGCCCGGACGAGCTCGCGCCCGTGGTCGAGATCGCCGACCTGGCGCCGGAGCCCGACGACCTGCGTCCCCGCCTCGAGCGCGGCGTCGAGGACCCCGTCCACCTCGCGCAGGTCGACCCGTACGGCCTGGACCGGCTCCTCCGCTTCGGCGGCCGCCCGCACTGCCGTCGCCGGTGGCGGCTCGAGGTCCGCGACCCGAACCGCGACGTCGTCGAGTATCCGAAGCAGCTCGTCGACCCGCTCGCGCGGCACCGGCGGAGCGCCGTCCTCCCGGTGCCCGCCGAGCGCGTCCTCGGCGAGGTGGGCGAGGTCCCCGATCGCGGTCTGCTGCACGACGCGCGCGGCGCCCTTCAGCGTGTGGGCGTGGCGGAGCAGGCGCGCCACGAGCGACCGGTCGGCGGGGGATCGCTCGAGATCGAGGAGCCCACGCGAGAGCGCGTCGAGCAGCTCGCGCGCCTCGATGCGGAAGTACCTGTACCGGTCCTGCGCCATGTCCCTCACGCCGCGCGCGCCTGCACGAGCCGCGCGAGATCCTGCGACATGCTCGCGAGCTGCGAAGCGGTCTGGAGCGCCTGCCCGGAGCTCGCCTCCGCCTCGCGCGTCGCCTGCGCCACGTTCGCGATCGCCACGTTCACCTGCTCGACGGCGGTCGACTGCTGCTTCGTCGAGAGCTCGATCTCGCGCGCCGCGTCGGTGGTCGTCCCGACGAGCCGGGCGATCTGGGAGAACGAGGCGGCCAGCTCCGCGAACTGGCGCGCGCCCGTCTCTACCGCCTTCGAGCCGCTCTCGGTCGCCATCACCGTCGTGTTCACCGCGGCCCGGACCTCCTCGACGAGCGTCCGGATGTCCTTCGTGGAGCCGGCGACCCGGTCGGCGAGCTTCCGGATCTCCTCCGCCACCACGGCGAAGCGCCGTCCGTGCTCGCCCGCCCCGGCCGCCTCGATCGTCGCGTTGATGGCGAGGATGTTCGTCTGCTCCGCGAGCTCGTTGATGATCTCCACGACCCCGCCGATCTGCTGGGACTTCTTGCCGAGGTCGAGCATGTGCGTCACGACCAGCTCGACCTGCCGCCGGATCCCGCCGACCGCCTCCTGGCTGCGCTCCACCGCCTCGTCTCCGGTACGGGCCGCCGCGGCCGTATCGGAGGCGATGGCCGACACCCGCTGCGCGCTCTCCGAGATCTGCCGCGACGTCGCGAGCAGCTCGGTGATGGTCGTGGTGATCTCGGTCATCGCGGTCGACTGCTCCTTCGCGCCGGTCGCCTGCTGGCCCGCCACCGCCTTCAGCTCCGACGACGAGCTCTCGACGTGGCGCACGGCCCCCGAGATCTGGCGCGAGAGGGTCCGCATCAGGAACAGCGCGAGCCCGGCAGCGAGCACCGCGGCGACGAGCGACAGCAGCAGCACCGCCCGGATCGCGCTCGCGGCGAAGTCGGTGGACTGCTGGCGGCGCTCGTCGAGCAGCTGCCGCTCCCGCGCGATGAGCGCGTCGACCGCCGCGTCGAGGCGCTCGCGGAGCGGCTGGACGTCGCGCTCCACGAGGAATCCCATCTCCTCGATGCGCGCCTTTCCGCCCTGTGCGACCGCGATGACGCGCTCGACGCTCCGGTGGTGCACCTCCTCCGCGTCGTCGACCACCTGGACGAGCCGGCGCCCGTCATCGGTCTCGACCTCGCGCCGGAGCGTCTCGATCTTCGACCGGAGCTCCGCGCGGGTCGCCCGGAACACCTCCAGGTACTTCGGGTCGCGCGTCATGAGGAACGCGCGAGCCTCATTCGCCTTCTTGAAGCTCAGGGCATGGAGCCGCTCCGTGTCGACGAGGCGCCGCGCGGCGATGTCGATGACGTGGTCCTTTCGCGAGACGACCTCGCGCAGCGCGAGCACGGACACGAGCGCCACCGCGAGCGCCGCGACCAGCATGAGCGCGAACCCCGCCACCAGCTTCCGCGAAAACGTCCACGTTCCGTTCATTTGTCTCTCTCCGTCAGCCACCCATGATGGCGCGCAGCAGCGATGGGACGCTCACCACCGGCAGGGGCCGCTCGCGCTGCACGACCTCCGCCACGTGCCGGACCGCCAGCTGGCCCGGCGCCGCGCGGTGCAGATCCTCCGCGCGCACGACGAGGTGTCCCTCGAGGCCGCCGACGGCGAGCGCGACGAGCCCGTCCCGCGGGCCCGCCAGGACCATCCAGCGGGGGGCACCGGGCTCCTCGGGGATGCGCAGGAGCCGGGCGAGGCCGTACACCGGCAGCACGGCGCCGCGCACGCCGCACAAGCCGACGAGCTCCGGGCGCGCGCTCGGGACCGGCACCACCGTGCGCGCCTTGAGCAGCCCCGAGATCTCGAGGACCCGCAGGCAGACGAGCTCGCCTCCGGCGCGGAGCGCGAGGAGCGCCACCTCGTCGGCGCCGCTCGGGGCGGGCACGGCGGCGAAGGACGCGTCGAAGTCCGCGCGGAGCTCCTCGACCCGCGATGGGCGGCGGTCGCTCAGGGCCGGCCTCCACAGGCGCTCAGCTCGGCGCGGCAGAGATCGACGAGAGCATCGCGGCTGAACCCGCCGCCGAGCAGCAGGATGCGCGAGCCGTCCTCGGCGGCGAACAGTGCGAGCGCGCGCGCGAGCTCGCGGCGGGCCTGCTCGAGATCGCCCGCGCGCTTCGCGAGGAGACCGAGGTGGAGGCGCGGCATCGCGAAGGTCGGATCGAGGTAGAGGGCGTAGCGATCGTGATCCGCTGCGCCGGCGAGATCGGCGGCGTGCTCGCGGCAGATCGCGTGGACGTAGTGTGCCTCCGCGTTCAGCTCGTCGAGCTGCAGGACGCGAGCGCAGACCGCCTCCGCCGCGCGCAGCTCGCCGCTCGAGACGAGGAGGACGGCGCGGAGGAGGAGCGCATCGACGTCCCGCTCCCGCTCGGGAGTAACGGGCCCGAGCGTCGCGAGCGCCTCGACGAAGCGCTCGCGCGCGAGCAGATCCTGGGCGGCTTCGAACGCGCCGTCGAGACCCGGGGCGCCGACCGCCGGGGGCGAGCGCAGGCCGGGCGCCGGCGGCGCCTCCGCCGCGCCCCCGCGCGCGAGCGCCGCGATCCGCTTCGACGCGCCTTCGATCGCCGCCATCCAGCCGAGGCCCGGAGCAGGCGCGGGCGGCTCCGCGCCGGGCGCGGCGGCCACCGCCGAGACCGCCGCCGCTTCGGCCGGCGCGGCCTCGCCGGGCGCGCGCGACTGATAATAGAAGGTCCCGTGCGTCTGGCGGAGATGGAACTCGGTCGAGACGCCGCGAAGCGTCTCGGCGTGGCCGAGGAACAGGAAACCGCCGGGCGCGAGCGCGCCCGCGAAGCGCGCCACGATCCGGCGCACGGACTCCGGGCCGAGGTACATGAGCACGTTCCTGCAGAAGATGACGTCGAACGTGCCCGGCTCCCAGAACACCGGATCCTCGCTCGCGAGGTTACGCTCCTCGATCGTGACGAGCTCCCGCACCGGGTCCACCACGCGGAACTCCCGCCCGTCCTGCCGGAAGAAGCGCGCGTGCAGCGCCGGCGAGGTCTGGCGCAGGGACCAGTCGGCGTACCGGGCGGCGCGAGCGCGCGCCACCGCGGCGGGGTTCACGTCGAACCCCTGGACGCGCACGTCCCAGCCGGCAAGGCCGGGGACCCCGCGCGCGAGCATCGCGAGCGTGTAGGGCTCCTCGCCCGAGGAGCACCCCGCAGAGAGGAGGCGCAGGCGCCGCTCCGCCGCGCGCGCCTCCATCCGGGCGGGGAGCACTGCGCCGGTGAACGCATCCATGTCGTGGGCGTTCCGGAAGAAGTACGTCTCTCCGACCGTGAGCCGCTCGGCGAGGGCGCGGACCTCGTCCTCGCCGCCGCCGGAGAGCCGCGCGAGGTAGGTCGACGGCGAGCCGGCGCCCGACGCCTCCACGCGCTCGTCGAGCACGCGCGCGAGCAGCTCGGACTTGTCCTCCTCGAAGCGGAGGCCGAGCCGCACGCCGAGCACATGCCGGAACGGCTCCAGCGCCTCGAGAGATCCCCCGGGCGTCACGCGGCGTCCTCGCCGCCTGGGATCCGCCTCCAGGCCTCCTCCGGCACGATGCGGGCCGCACGGAGCACGAGGAGGAGATCGCGGTCGAGCGCGCCGAGCGCCTCGACGGCGCCCGCCGCGCCTCCCTCGAGCAACGGCGCGCGCCCCGCGCCGGCGGGATCGACCGAGGTGACGCCGAGCACCGCGTCGACGGCGAGCGCGGCCGCGCGCGGGCCGCAGCGCACGAGCACGAGCCGCTTCGGCTCGGCGCTGGCGTGCACCCCCAGGAAAGAAGCGAGATCGACGACGGGCACCGCGGCGCCCCGGATCACCGCCGCGCCGCGGACGAACGCGGGGGTGCCGGCGAGCGGGGCGACGGGGAGCGGCCGCATCGTCTCGATCACCTGCTCGATCGAGAGCGCGCAGAGGCGCGCGCCAGCACGGAAGAGCAGGACGGGGGTACGCTGAAGGGACACGTCGTTCTCCGGCGCTCCTGATTAGCACGAGCGGGGCCGAGGAGCGCAAGCGGCCGTTCACTGCGGGTGGCTTCCAGTCGCTTGCCCGCGTGCAGGTGGCACGGGCGCCTGCCCCTCGCGGGGCGTCTCACACGGCTCCTGTGTCGCGCACGCCGCAGGATCCCGGACGGCATCCCACCTGGGGGGGGGCCGGGTCGGCGCGATGCGCTCGGGTGGCCCGCTGCGGCCGGGCACCGGCGCCGGAGCAAATCGCTCGAAGAGCGCTGCCAGGCGCGCCACGTTGCGCCTGCGGTCGAACCCCTCGCGGACCGCGAGGCGCCCCTCATCGGCGAGCCGCGCCCGGAGCGCCGGCTCCGTCGCGAGCCGCTCCATCGCCGCGGCGAGCGCGGCGGGATCCCGTTCCGGCACGAGGAGCCCCGTCTCGCCATCCCGCACGAGCTCCGGGATCCCCGACAGGCGCGTCGCCACCACGGGGACGCCGGCCGCCATCGCTTCCATGAGCGCGACCGGAATCCCCTCCATCTGCCCGTCGCGAGAGGTGACGCTCGGCAGCACCATCGCGGTCGCCGCGCGGAGCACGGCGGGGATCTCCTCGTGCGGGACGGCGCCGCGGAGCTCGACGCAGTCCGCGAGCCCCTCTCGCGCGATCCGCCCTGCGAGCGCCCCGCGCAGCTCGCCGTCGCCGACGAGCACCACCTTCACGTTCGAGCCGCGCGCGCGGAGGATCCGGAGCGCGTCGAGCAGGACCGCGTGCCCCTTGTACTCGCGCAGGCTCGCGACGCAGACGAAGGTCGGGACCGCCGGAACCGCGTGGGGCACCGGCGCGAACGCGCCCACGTCCACGCCGCAGCGGATGACGTGGACCTTCCGCGCGATCCGCTCGCCGCACTCGCCCTCGAGCAGGCGCCGGTTGAACTCGGAGATCGTGACGACGAAGCGCGCCCCATCCGCCTTCTCGCGCAGCATCGCCCGGTCCACGTAGAGGTCGTGCGCGTGGGCGGTGAAGCTGTAGCCCGTCCCCGTGAGCGCCCGCACGAGCCAGGCCGCGAGCGTCGGGTGCGTCGCCCAGTGGGCGTGCACGTGCTGGATGTCCATCCCCTCGATCCGTCGCGCGAGGAGCGCCCCCTTGAGCAGGACGGCGGGCGCTCGCACGAGGAGCTTTCGCGACGAGGCGTTCGCGCGGAGCGCCTCGCCCCACGCGCGCAGGAGCACCCCGGGCTTCCGGCGCAGCCAGTGGACCTGTGCCGTCAAGAGCTCCCAGGACAGCGACCGATGGTAATGCGTGCAGCTCTCGAGCCCGCGCCAGCCGGCGTGTACGTCCCCGCCGCGCCGCCCGAACAGCGGCAGCACCTCGACCTCGACGCCCCGCGCCCGCAGCTCACGGACCTCGTCCAGGATGAAGGTCTCCGTGATCGCGGGGAACCACGAAACGAGGTAGGCGATCCGCATCGAGGGAAACCTCCCGGTAGAGGTCGAGGTGGCGCCGCGCGATGTGTAGGATCCCGAACCGCTCCAGGGCCCGGCGTCTCGCCGCCTCGCCGAGCGCGAGCGCCCTCCCCGGCTCGTCGAGCACGCCCTGGATCGCCGCCGAGAGCGCCAGAGCCGCCGGAGGAACGAGCACGGCCGCGCCGTCCGCCGCGGCCCGCGTCCCCCCCACGTCGGTCGCGACGACGGCGAGGCCGCACGCCATCGCCTCGAGCAGCGCGACGGAGAGCCCCTCCTGGCGCGAGGGGAGCACGAACGCGTCGGCGGCGCGAAGCCAGGGCAACACGTCGGCCGTGGGCCCGGCGAAGCGGACGGCGCCGAGCACGCCGTGATCCCGCGCGCGCCGCTCGAGCGCCGTCCGCTCCGGCCCATCGCCCACGATGCACAGCACGCCCAGGCAGCCGCGCCGTCGAGCGTCCGCCCACGCGTCGAGGAGGAGATCGACGCCCTTCTCGGGCGCGAGCCGTCCTGCGTAGACGAGCAGCGGCACGGGCGGCAGGGCGAGCGCTCGACGGAGCCGCGGGCGCTCGGCCGGAGCTGCAGGGGCGAATCGGCGCGTGTCGACGCCGTTCGGGATCGAGCGGATCCGCTCGGGCGGGACGCCCGCGTGCGCCAGCTCGGCACGGATAGGCGCCGACACCGCGACGAACGCCGCGGCCCGCGCCCGCAGCGCGAGCAGGCGGGCGCGCCCGAGCGGGCCCTGCCGCTCGAGCGACGCGACGTCGCCGACCGTGCCGCTCGCGTGCGCCGTGACGACGAAGGCGGTGCGGCGGAGCCCGGAGGCGACGAGCGCCGCGCTCGCCGGCGAGAGGAGCTGGTGCGCGTGCAGGATCGAGACGCGCTCGCCGAGCGAGGCGACCGCGCGGGCCGCGAGCGCGACGTACGCGAGCGTCGCGGCCGGGCCGCCCCGGGCGAGCCCGACGCGATGGACGGTGACGCCCTCCGTCTCCTCCCGCGCCGGCCGTCCCGCCGCAGGGCGGGTCACGACGTGGACCTCGAGGCCCAGCTCGGCGAGCCCCCGCGCGAGCGCGAGGGTCTGCGTCTGGATCCCGCCCACCGAGGGCGGGAAGAGGCTCGTCAGGATGGCCACGCCCCGCATCGCTCGAGATCACGATGCGTCGCGCGCTTCAGGGCGCCGAGCCCCCCGCCCCCGGGCTCCCCTGCAAGAGGCGCTCGATCTCGGCGAGGACCGCCCGGTCCGCGGCGAGGAAGTCGTACGAGCCGAGCGTCCCGATCGGCGCCCAGGCGATCTCGGCGACCCCGATCGCCACCGGCACCGCGTCGGCCTCCATCGCGCAGGCGTGGAACGCGAGATCCACCTCGTGGTCGCGATGGCGATGGAGATGGCGGAGGAGCAGCGGGCCGACCTCGACCGCGCACCCGAGCTCCTCGCGGATCTCCCGCGCGAGGGCCTCCGCGTCGCGCTCGCCGGCCTCGACCTTGCCTCCGGGGAACTCCCACTGGCCGGGCTGCCCCGGCCGGTCCGGCCGGCGGGTCACGAGGATCGTCGCACCGCGGCGCACCACCGCCGCGACGACCCGGATGCGCCTCATGGCGTCACCCGAGGTCGAGCGCGAAGAGGTCGCCGCCGTTCGAGAGGACGTAGACCCGCCCCGGGGCGACGCCGGGCGAGGCGGAGACGCCCGTCCCGGGCTCGAAGACGCGCAGCAGGCGACCGGTGGACGCCTCGAGCCAGCGGAGTCCGCCGGAGCCCGCCGGGACGAGGACCCAGTTGCCTGCGAGCGCGGGCGCGCCCGCAGGCGCACCGCCGAGGGGCGCCGTCCAGATCGCGCCGCCGTCGGTGCGCGAGAGGCCGACCACGCTCGACGAGGTCACCGCAACGACGAGCCCGGCCGCGAGCGCGAGCTGCGCGGAACCGGGCGCCTCGTACGACCAGATCGTCTCGCCCGTGCGGGCGTCGAGGGCGAGGACCGCCCCCGAGTAGGCGGCGGCGTAGAGGCGCTGGCCGTCGAGCAGGAGCGCGTCCACGTCGAGGTGCGTCCCCGCGGGCGCGACGCGCCGCTCCCAGCGGACGGCCCCGGTCGCGACGTCGAGGGCGGCGGCGAACCCGTCGGAGTACGCGGCGAAGGCGGTTCCCTCGCTCACCTGCACCGAGGCGGCGCCCAGGATCGTGAGGCCCTCCGCCTTCTGCTCGCGACGGTGGTGCCACTTCCACGCCCCGCTCGCCGCGTCGAGCGCGAAGACCGTGTCCTGCAAGCTCGCGACGAGGACGGTCCCGCCCGCGATCGCGGGGCGGGTGGACAGGTCCTCCTTCGCGTCGTACGTCCAGCGCGGCTTGCCGGTGGCGACCGCGACGGCGTAGAGGTGGCCGTCGCTCGATCCGGCGAAGAGGGTGTCGCCGCTCACCGCGGGCTGGCCGAACCCGCCCGCCGCCCGCAGCTCCCAGGCGACGGTGCCGTCCCGGCGGACCGCGTGCAACCAGCCGTCGCGCGTCCCGACGAAGGCGAGCCCGTGCTCCGCGTCGACCGCGACGCCGCCGTGCTCCTGCGGATCGACCTCGAGTGGGCGGAGCCCGACGAACGGGCGCTGCCAGGCGATCCGGAACACCTTCACCGGCGCGGGCGGCAGGCGCGGCACGCCGCCCCCGAACCCCGAGCCGTGGACGCAACCGACCGCAGCGAGCGCGAGGGCGAGCGCGGCCGCGCGCATCTACTTGCCACCGAGCCGGGCGAGCCGCTCGGACGCCTCGGGCGTGAGGAGCGACTCCTTGTGGCGATCGGCGAAGCCCGCGAGGAGCGCCTTCGCGTCGGCGTTCTTGCCGGCCTGGGCGAGGACGCGGGCACGCTCGAGATCGGCGCGGTCGCCGAAGGCGGGCGACTCGCGCCCGAGCCGATCGTACGCCTGCGCGGCGGCGTCGAGGTTTCCCTTCGCCTCCTCCGCGAGCGCGATGCCCTCGATCGCGCCGAAGCGCAGCGAGTCGGTCCTCGGCGCGGCGGAGAGGAAGCGCTCGTAGGCGCTCCTCGCCAGGTCCCACTCGCGGAGCCCGAGGTGCGCGTCGCCGAGGGCGAGCGCGGCGAGCTGCGCGGCGCCCGTGCCGGAGTGTTCGGCGAGCACCTTCGTGGCGGCGGCGACGATCGCGCGCCGCCGCGCCTCCTCGGTGGGAAAGAACGGCCCGGGGAATCCAGGCAGCGGAACGCTCGAGATCTCGCCCGAGATGGTGGCGAGCAGGTCGGCCGCTGCGGCGCCCGCGCGCTCCTCGCGTCCCGCGTTCACCGCGGACACCACCGCGAGGACCAGGACGGCCGCCACGCCGAGCGCGCCGGCGAGGACCACGTGGCGGCGCCGGGATGCGATCCAGCTCGCCGCCTGGGTGGCGGCCTGCTGGAACTTGTCCGGCTCCTTCATGTCCTTGCGGGTGATGACATCGGTCTTCGACATGTCGCCTCTGCCGCGGAGGTCCGCGCGAATTTCCTCAATGAAAACCGGGCCAATCTAGGCGGGGCTTCCCGGGTCGTCAAGCGAAGAGCGACCGGTGGTCAGCCCCGGTCTCTCGGCGGCGGCCGCTTCCGCCGCTTCCGCTCCTTGAACACAAACCGGATCGGAACCTCGAGCCCGAAGGCGTCGCGGAACCGGTTCTCCACGTAGCGCCGGTAGGAGTCGCCGATCGCCTCCGGGCGCGAGCACTGGACGACGAAGGTGGGAGGGGCGTAGGCGACCTGCGCGATGTAGAAGAGCTTCACGCGGTGGCCCTTGGCGAGCGGCGCGGGGTGCTCCTCCTGGAGCCGCTCGAGCAGCTCGTTCAGCTGGGGCGTCGGGAACCGCGCCCGGTACTGCTCGATGAGCTTCTCGGCGCGGTCGAGCACCTTCGTCACCCCGCGCCGCTCCTTCGCAGAGACGAAGACCATCGGCGCGAACGCGACGAACGGCAGCCGCTTCCCGAGCTCCGCGCGGTACCAGTCCTGCGTCGCGCCCTCGCGCTCGGCGATGTCCCACTTGTTGACGACGACGACGAGCGCCTTGCCCTTCTCCGTCACGAGCCCGAGCAGGCGCGCGTCCTGCTCGACGCCCGCCTCGGTCGCGTCGAGCAGGCAGGCGACCACCTCGGCGTCGTCGATGGCGCGCATCGCGCGCACGACGGAGTAGGCCTCGACCTTCAGCGCGATGGAGCGCTTGCGCCGGATCCCGGCGGTGTCGGTCACGACGAAGCGCTTGCCGCGGTGCTCGACGATCGAGTCGATGGCGTCGCGGGTCGTGCCTGGCACCTCCGAGACGACGAACCGCTCCTCGCCGAGCAGCGCGTTCACGAACGTGCTCTTCCCGACGTTCGGGCGTCCCACCACCGCGAGCCTCACGTCGCCGCGCGGCCGCTCCTCCTCGGTCACCTCCTCCGGCTCGGGCTTCTCCTCGGGTGTGGGGGGCTCCGGCGGGAGGGCGAGGCGGACGAGGATCGCCTCGATGAGCTCGCCGACGCCGCGGCCGTGCTCCGCCGAGAGGGGGTGCACCTCGCCGAACCCGAGGGCGTGGAACTCGGCGAGCGCGATCTCCTCCTCGGTCCGGGGGCTGTCCACCTTGTTCACCGCGACGAAGAGCGGCTTCCCGGCTCGCCGGAGCAGCTCCGCGACCGCGCGATCCACGGGCATCAGCCCCTCGCGCCCGTCCACGACGAGGACGATCGCCGCCGCCTCGTCGACGGCGAGCTGCGCCTGCTCGCGCACCTGGCCGATGAGCCGATCGCGCGACTCGGGCTCGAACCCGCCGGTGTCCACGATCGACAGGGCGCGCTCCTCCCACTCCACGTCGGCGTAGTTCCGGTCGCGCGTGACGCCCGGCACGTCCTCCACGATGGCGGCTCGGCGGCCGGCGATCCGGTTGAACAGCGTCGACTTGCCGACGTTCGGGCGCCCGACGAGCGCGATGAGGGGACGGGGGGATCGCGTCATCGCCATTTAGATTCCGAACCGCTTCAGGGCCGAGGCGCGGTCGCTCCAGCGCTCCTCGACCTTCACTAGGAGCGCAAGGAACACCTTGCAGCCGAGGAGGCGCTCGAGGTTCTCGCGGGCGCGGGTGCCGATCTTCTTCAGCATCGCCCCGCCCTTGCCGATGAGGATTGCCTTCTGCGACTCGCGCTCCACCCAGATCACCGCGGACACGCGCACGAGGCCGCCGCGCTCACGCCGGCCCGACTCGTCGAACTCCTCCACCTCGACCGCGGCGGCGTACGGGATCTCCTGCCGCGTCTGGAGCATCACCTGCTCGCGGACGTACTCCGCCGCGATCTGCCGCTCCGCCTGGTCGGTGAGGACGTCCGCGGCGAAGAGCGGCGCCTCCGCCTCGGGCACGTGGCGCTCGAGCGCGGCGAGGAGCACGTCGACGTTCTCCCCGGTGAGCCCCGAGAACGGCACGATCTCGGCCCAGCCGTGGAGCGCGCGGTACGCCTCGATGACCGGCAGGAGCGTCGGTCGCGGCGCGCGGTCCATCTTCGAGATCCCGAGGATCGCCGGGTTTCCGCTCCGCGCCACCTCCTCGATCGCCCAGCGGGTCGCCTCGCCGACCTCGACGCGCCCGTCCGGCCCGGTGCCCGCCTCGACGAGCATCAGCACCGCGTCGACCTCCCCGAGCGTCTGCAGCGCCACCTCGACCATCCGCCGGTTGAGCGCGCCCTTCGCCCGGTGCAGGCCGGGCGTGTCGAACAGGGCGAGCTGCACCCCCGGGGCGGTGAAGACCCCGAGGATGCGCGTGCGGGTCGTCTGGGGGCGCGGCGAGACGATGGCGACGTGCTCGCCGAGCACGCGGTTGAGGAGCGTCGACTTCCCCACGTTCGGGCGGCCGACGATCGCGACGAAGCCGGCGCGCAGCGGGGTCTCTGTCTTTGGGGTCATGGAGGTGATCGCGCCTCGGGGTGAAGGCGCCTTCGATCTCCCCCCTCTCCACGCAGTGGAGAGGGGGGAGTGGGGGGTGAGGCCTATGGCTGCTTGCCGCGGGCGATGATGACCTTCTCGAGCTTCACCTTGTGGTTCCCCGCCGCCACGATCTTGGGCACGAGGTCGAAGCCCTTCACCACCTCGCCGAAGATCGTGTGGCCACGGTCGAGCCAGGGGGTGGCGACCTCGGTGATGAAGAACTGGGAGCCGTTGGTGTTCGGGCCCGAGTTCGCCATCGCGAGAAGGCCGGGCTTCGAGAACTTGTTGTCCGGGCCGATCTCGTCAGCGAAGCGGTACCCGGGGCCCCCCGTGCCGTTCCCGAGCGGATCGCCGCCCTGGATCATGAACTGCGGGATGACGCGGTGGAACTCCGTCCCGTCGTAGAGCGGCTTCTTCACGGTCTGGCCGCTGCGAGGATCCTTCCACTCCTTGGTCCCCTCCGCGAGCGCGACGAAGTTCTCGACGGTGTTCGGCGCCTTCTCGGGGAGGAGCTTCACGACGATGTCGCCGAGCGAGGTCTTGAACGTGGCATACAGCGGGCTCTGCATCTTCTTCTCCTGGGCGGGCGCTGCGAGCGTCACGCTGAACGCGAGTGCGAGGGCGATCCGGGTCATGCGCGGGATGCTAGCGGCGACCCGCGGGGCGAGCAATTGGAAAGGAGCGCGCTACGGCTTGCGGCCACGCCCCTTCGTGGCCTTCGCCGACTTCCCGGCGCGCCCGGGTGCGCGCCGCGGCGCTCGCTTGACCGCGGGGCGGGCACGCTTCACCGCGCGGCGGCGCGGCGCGATCGCCGCCTCCGCCGGCGCTGCGGGTGGGGCTGACGCGGCGGGCTTCTCCTCGGGCGGAGCCGGCGGGGGCGGCTCCGCCGGCGCCGGCGGCGGCACGATCCGGCGCGCGAGGGCGTCGAGGGCGAGCTTCGCCGCGGCCTGCTCGGCGTCCTTCTTCGAGCGTCCGGCCCCGTGGCCGACCACCTCGCCGCGCACGTCGGTCTCCACCTCGAAGGTCTTCGAGTGATCCGGTCCGTGCTCCGCGACCACGCGGTAACGCGGCGTCGCCCGCATCAGGCTCTGCGCCAGCTCCTGGAGCTGGGTCTTGAAGTCGCGGTCGAGCGTTCCGCTCGCCGCGCGCGCGAACGCCTCGCCGAGGAAACGATCCACGATCGTGAGGACCGGGAGGAGGCCGTCGCCGAGGAACACCGCCGCGATCACCGCCTCCATCGCGTCGGCGAGGAGCGAGGCCTTCTGCCGGCCACCGGTGAGCTCCTCGCCGCGCCCGAGGCGGAGCAGCGCACCGAGGTCGAGCGCGCGCGCCATCTCCGAGAGCCCCTGCTCGTCGACGACCGCCGCCCGCATCTTGGACAGGTCGCCCTCGCGCGCGGTCGGGAAGCGCTCCATCAGCCGGTGGGACACGGCGAGGTCGATGACCGCGTCCCCCAGGAACTCGAGCCGCTCGTTGTCGGCGAGCCCCTCCTCGTCGCGGTGCTCGTTCACGTAGGACTTGTGCGTGAGCGCGGCGAGGGCGGTCGCGCGATCGGGGAGCGGCAGCCCGAGCCGGCGAGAGAGGGCGGTCACCGGATCCGCCATCGCGCCGCCCTGCCGGTCGACGAGTCCACCTCGCTGGGGAGCCTGCCCTTCGGCCATCGATCCTCCCAACCGCTACGCGCGAAGGCGCGCGGCGAGCTCCTCGGCGAGCGCGTAGGGATCCGCCTCGCGCGCCGCGATCCGCTCGGCCACCGCGTCGAGCCGCCCCATCTCGGCCTCGAGCCGCTCGAGCGCGCCGGCGAGCAGCCGCTCGCGGAGCACGGCGACGAAGCTCGCGCGCGCCCGCGCGGCCTCCCGGGCGTGCCGCTGCCCGGAGGTCTCGAGATGCGCCCGGTGCCGCTCGATCGCGGCGACGAGATCGTCGGTCCCCTCGTCCTTCAAGGCGACGGTGCGCACGATGGGCGGCTCCCAGTCCCCCGTGCCGGGCGGGGCCGCGTCGCCGCCCGCGTGGAACCGATGCTGCGCGTCGTGATCGGCCGGCGGCCGCGCGGAGACGCTCCGCCGCAGCTCCAGCATCATCTGGAGGTCGCGCACGGTCCGGTCCGACCCCTCGCGATCGGCCTTGTTCACGGCGAAGACGTCGGCGATCTCGAGCACGCCGGCCTTGATCGCCTGGATCTCGTCGCCGAGGCCGGGGACGGCCACCACCACGACGGTGTGCGCGAGCGTCGCCACCTCGATCTCGTCCTGCCCGACCCCGACGGTCTCGACGAGGATCACGTCCTTGCCCATCGCGTCCATCACCTGGACGAGGTCCGCGGTCGAGCGCGAGAGGCCCCCGAGGTGGCCGCGTGTGCCGAGCGACCGGATGAAGACCCCGGCGTCCACCGCGTGGTCCTGCATCCGGATGCGGTCGCCGAGGATTGCGCCGCCCGTGAACGGGCTCGTCGGGTCGATGGCCACCACCCCGACCGTCTTGCCGGCCTTGCGAAGCCGGGCGATGAGGCGGTCGGTCAAGGACGACTTGCCCGAGCCGGGCGCGCCGGTGACCCCCACGACGTACGCCCGCCCGGTGTGCGGGAACAGCGCGCGCAACGCGACCTCCGCCTCCGGGAGGCGATCGTCGAGATCGCGCATCAGCCGCGCGGCGGCGCGCACGTCGGCGGCCAGCACCTTCTCGGCGAGCGCGCTCTTCACGGGGACCATCAGTACGCCGCCGCCTCGGGCACGAAGTTCGCGACGAGGATGGCCGCGGACATCTTGCGTGGCGCTCCCATCGGCTGCCGCTGCCGATCGAGCTGCCGGTAGACGACGTGCCCCTCCTGTGCCTGGTCGACCTGGATGAGGAGCCGCCACCCGCCCCGCTCCTGGGCGAAGACCGCCTCGAAGTCGGAGCGCTTGAGGACGCGGGCGGCGCCGTACGGCCGCCCGTCGATGTCGGTCCCCACGTAGCGCACCTCGTCCGGCCCAGCCTCCTCGACGACCACGTTCATCACCCACACCTCGCCCGGGTGGGGCTGAAGGTGCCCCGGGAACCCCTCCCCGGCCGCTCCCGTGGCGGGCGCGACGACGTCGACGGCATCCTGCGGGTCCTGCGCGCCGAGCGCCAGCGCGACGACCTGGCGCGTCCCCGGGAAATCCGCCAGCTCGAAGCGCTCCGACCAGACGTCGCCGCTCGGCCCGATGAGCCGTCCCTTGAAGCGGGTGCCCATCTCGCGCGTGGCGACGAAGCGGTAGCGCGTGCCACCGTGCTGGAATTCCTGGATGAGCTCGACCATCGCGTTCGGCGCGAGGACGGCATCCTGCCCGAACACCCGCGCGAGCGCGGAGAGCGTGAGGGCGTTGCGCGGCGGAAGGGTCGCCTCGAGAACGCCGCCCGCCGCCGGCGCCGCGGCGGGGGAGCGGGAGGCGGGCGCCATCAGGGAGGCGGCGCCGGTGAGGTGCAGCTCGAGGTCGATCGCCGACCGGAAGCCGTCGAGGTCGAGCGGCGGGAACTCGGGCGAGACCTCGAAGGGAACCCCCCCGACCGGCGCCACGCGTGAAACGCGGACGGCTTCGGGGGTCCCCAGGATCTCGAAGGCGTGCGTCGGCGTCTTCACCACCGCGCGCACCGCCAGCCGGTCGGGATCGAGGCTCGCTTCGAGGGGGAGAGCGCGGAACCGGGCGGCCACGTCCTGGAGCGCCTTGCTGAGCGCCTGGAGCGCGGCCCCGACCGCCTGCTCGAGCGTGGCGAGCCGCTCGTGATCGTAGAAGTTCACCGGCCCCAGCGCGGCGAGGGGCGGATCGAGGAAGCGGACGTGGTCGTGGCCTGCGACGACGAAGCGGCCGCGCGCGATCCCCTTCCCGGTGAGCGGGTGGAGGAGCCGCCCGAACGCGAGATCGCCCTCGAGCGTCTCGCGATCCGCGCCGAGCCGCACCGGGATCCCCAGCGCGGAGAGCTTCCGCGACGCGATCTGATTGAGCCGCTCCCGCGGGATCTTCCCGATGATCGTGTGTTCGCCTTCCATCGTGCGCGGGGCAGGTTACCTCAGAATCCCGTCCACTACTCTCCGGTGAAGACCGGCCGCCGTTTCTCCGCGAAGGCGCGCAGCGCCTCGACGCGGTCCTTCGAGGCGAGGCAGTCCTGGTACAGCCGGTTCTCGAGCGCGAGCGCCTCCTCGAGCGGCAGGTGGAGGCCGCCATCGATCGCGAGCTTCGCCTGGCGGAGCGAGATCGGGGCATTGCGCGCTACCTGCTCGGCGAGGGCGAGCGCCTCCGGCATGAGCCGCGCGGCCGAGGCGATGCGCGAGACGACGCCCATCGCGAGCGCCTCGGCGGCGCCGATCCGCCGAGCGGTGAGGACGAGGTCCTTCGCCCTCGCGACGCCGACGAGCCGCGGGAGGCGCTGCGTGCCGCCCGCGCCGGGGATGATCCCGAGGCTTACCTCGGGCAGCCCCAGCTCCGCTCCCTCGGCCGCCACCCGCAGATCGCAGGCGAGGGCGAGCTCGAGCCCGCCGCCCAGGGCGGCGCCGTTCAAGGCTGCGACGAAGACCTGCGGGCCCCGCTCGATGCCGAGGAGCGTGTCCCGCAGCGCCGCGTGGAACGCGTGGACCTCCTCGGCGGACATCCGAGCGCGCTCCTTGAGATCCGCGCCGGCGCAGAAGGCCCGCGCGCCCGCCCCGGTGAGGACCACGACGCGCAGCGTCCCGTCGACCGCCGCGGCGGCGACGCGCGCCGAGAGCTCCCGGACGAGCGCTCCGGTGAGCGAGTTCCGGCGCGCCTCGCCCTGGATCGTCCAGATCTCGACCGGGCCGTTCCGCTCCGCCCGGAGCTCCGTGCCCATGACCATCAAACCTCCGCGCGCGCGAGCTCTGCCTGCAGCGTCTTGCCGGGCAGGCGGCGTCCGACGAGCCGCTGCGCGAGCGCACCCGCCGCGATGAGCTTCACGAAGTCGATGCCCGTCTCGTACCCCATTCCGTGCAGCATGTAGACGAGATCTTCGGTGGCGAGGTTCCCCGCCGCCCCCGGCGCGTAGGGGCATCCGCCGAGCCCGCCGATCGACGCGTCGAACGTGGCGATCCCGGCCTCGAGGCCGGCGAGGACGTTCGCGAGCGCCGTCCCCCGCGTGTCGTGCATGTGGAGCGCGATCCGGGTCATCGGCACCGAGCGCGCCACGCGCTCGAGGACGCGCCGGGTGTCGCCGGGGGTCGCGACCCCGATCGTGTCGCCGAGCGACACCTGCTCGCAGCCGAGCGCCACGAGCCGCTCCGCCACCATCGCCGACCGCTCCGGCGCGACCGGTCCCTCGTACGGGCAGCCGAAGACCGTCGAGACGTACCCACGCACGCGCAGCCCCAGCGCCCGCGCGGCCGGCACGAGCGTCTCGAGCTCGCGGAGCTTCTCGTCCACCGTCCGGTTCAGGTTCTTGCGGTTGTGGGTCTCCGACGCGGAGAGGAACACCGCCGCCTCTACGTCCTGCTCGTCGTGCGCTCGCCGCCGCTCCTCCAGCGACGCCGCGAGCCGCTCGAGCCCCTTCGCGTTCGGGACGAGGACGACGTAGGAGACCTCCGCCCGGCGCGGGAGCGCGCGGGTCAGCGCGTCCGCGTCGGCGAGCTGCGGGATCCAGCGCGGGGCGACGAAGCTCGTCGCCTCGATCCGGCGGAGGCCCGCCGCCGCGAGGGCCTCGACGAGCGCGAGCTTGTCCAGCGTCGAGACCGTCACGGCCTCGTTCTGGAGCCCGTCGCGCGGGCCGACCTCGTAGACGGTCACTCTCGGCGCCACGCAGGGATCCTAACGCCGATCTGCGCCGGCGAAAGACGTTCCGCGACCGGCCCCGCTAACCCTCCCGCGCCGGCCCGGGCGCGCCCAGCTCGCCCGCGGCGGCGCACGCGGTCCGGCCGGCCGCCTCCTGCAGGTGGCCGTGGATCTTCATCGAGCAGAACTTCGGGCCACACATCGAGCAGAACTCGGCGGACTTGAACGCCTCGTGCGGGAGCGTCTCGTCGTGCTTGGCGCGGGCGGTGTCGGGGTCGAGCGAGAGCTCGAACTGCCGCTTCCAGTCGAACGCGTAGCGGGCGCGGGAGAGCGCGTCGTCGCGGTCGCGCGCCCCGGGCCGGTGGCGAGCCACGTCGGCGGCGTGCGCCGCGATCTTGTAGGCGACGATCCCCTCGCGCACGTCGTCCACGTCGGGGAGGCCGAGGTGCTCCGCCGGGGTGACGTAGCAGAGCATCGCCGCGCCGTGCTGCGCCGCCACCGCAGCGCCGATGGCGCTCGTGATGTGGTCGTACCCCGGCGCGATGTCGGTGACGAGCGGCCCGAGGACGTAGAACGGGGCCTCGTCGCAGAGCTCCCGCTCCTTCTCCATGTTCATCGGGATCTGGTCGAGCGGGACGTGGCCGGGCCCCTCCACCATCACCTGCACGTCGTGCCGCCACGCCTTCCGGGTAAGCTCGCCGAGGACGCGGAGCTCCGCGAACTGGGCCTCGTCGGAGGCGTCGGCGAGGCAGCCGGGCCGGAGCCCGTCCCCGAGCGAGAAGGTCACGTCGTACTTCGCGAAGATCTCGCAGATCGCGTCGAAGTGCGTGTAGAGCGGGTTCTCCTGGCCGTTCGCGAGCATCCACTGCGCCATGAGCGCCCCGCCGCGGGAGACGATGCCCGTCACGCGCCGGGCCGCGATGGGGATGAACTCACGCAGGAGCCCAGCGTGGATCGTCATGTAGTCGACGCCCTGCGCCGCCTGCGCCTCGATGATGTCGAGGAGCATCCGCGGGGTGAGGTCCTGGACCTCGCTGACGTGCGCGAGGCACTCGTAGATTGGGACGGTGCCGACCGGGAGGGGGCTCGCGCGGAGGATGGCCTCGCGGATCTGCGGGATGTCGCCCCCGGTGGAGAGGTCCATGACGGTGTCGGCCCCGTACTTGAGGCAGACCCGCAGCTTCTCCAGCTCGCCGCGCGTGTCGGAGGTGACGGCGCTGTTGCCGATGTTCGCGTTGATCTTGCAGGTCGCGGCCACCCCGATGCCGATCGGCTCGAGCTCGGGGTGCTTCACGTTCGCCGGGATGACCATCCGCCCGCGGGCGACCTCGTCGCGGACGAGCTCGGGCGCGAGCCGCTCGAGCTTCGCCACGTGGGCGATCTCCTCGGTGACGGCGCCCCGCCGCGCGAGGTGCATCTGCGTGACGTTGGCCTGCCCCCGACGCTTCGCGATCCATTCGGCGCGCATAGGCCGCGAAAGCTAGCGGGCGTGCGCGGACGTGTCAAACTGAGCGGGGGGACACTCGCTCCGCATCCGCGGAGCTCGCGCCCCCCCGATCGCTCCCTCGCTCCCCGGCGCAGCCTCCGCCGCTGCCCCTGCGCTCGCCGTCGCTGGTGAGCCCGCTACCGCAGCGCGGAGAACGCGCTCCGGCCGGCGTAGCGCGCGCTCTTCCCGAGCTCCTCCTCGATGCGGAGGAGCTGGTTGTACTTCGCGACCCGGTCGGTCCGCGAGGCGGAGCCCGTCTTGATCTGCCCGCAGTCGCAGGCGACCGACAGATCGGCGATGGTGGTGTCCTCGGTCTCGCCCGAGCGGTGGCTCATCACGCTCGTGTAGCCGGCGCGGTGGGCCATCCTGACCGCCTCGAGCGTCTCGGTGAGCGACCCGATCTGGTTCACCTTCACGAGGATCGAGTTCGTGACCCCTTCGGTGATGCCGCGGGACAGCCGGGTGACGTTCGTGACGAACAGGTCGTCGCCGACGAGCTGGATCTTCTTGCCCAGCTTCTCCGTGAGGAGCTTCCACGTCGCCCAGTCGTCCTCGGCGCAGCCGTCCTCGATCGAGACGATGGGGTACTTGGCGCAGAGGCTCGCGTAGTAGTCGACGAGGCCGCGGCCGTCGTAGCTCTTCCCCTCGCCGGCGAGCTCGTACTTGCCGCTCGCCTTGTCGAAGAACTCGCTCGCCGCGCAGTCGAGGCCGAGCGCGACCTGCTTCCCGGGCTCGAGCCCGGCCTGCCCGATCGCCTCCATGATGACCGCGAGCGCCTCCTCGTTCGAGGCGAGGCTCGGGGCATATCCGCCCTCGTCGCCGACGCCCGTCGCGGCCTTCCTGCCCTTCAGCACCTTCTTCAGGGCGTGGAAGATCTCCGCGCCGTAGCGGAGCGCCTCGGCGAAGCTCGGCGCGCCGAGCGGCACGACCATGAACTCCTGGATGTCGACGTTCGAGTCCGCGTGCGCGCCGCCGTTCAGGATGTTCATCTGCGGCACGGGCAGCGTGCGGGCCCCGGCGCCACCGACGTACCGGTACAGGGGCAGCTCGTGCGCCTTCGCGGCCGCCTTGGCGGCCGCGAGCGACACGCCGAGGATCGCGTTCGCGCCGAGCTTGGCCTTCGTCGGGGTGCCGTCGAGCTCGATCATCCGCGCGTCGAGCGTGGCCTGATCGGAGGCGTCCATCCCCACCACCGCAGGGCCGATGACGTCGAGGACGTTCGCGACCGCCTTGCGGACGCCCTTTCCGAGGTACCTGCCCTTGTCGCCGTCACGCAGCTCGAGCGCCTCGTGCTCGCCGGTCGACGCGCCGGACGGCACCGCCGCGCGGCCCACGTCGCCCGTCCCGACCGCCACCTCGACCTCGACCGTGGGGTTTCCGCGAGAGTCGAGGATCTCCCTCGCGGCTACGTTGATGATCTCCGTCATGGGCTCCTCCTGGGGGCCCGGAATGTGCCGCTCGTGCGCCCGGCCGTCAATAAGAATGGGAGATGGCGGGACTCCTGCAGGGCAAGGTGGCGGTCGTCACCGGCGCGGGCGGCGGGATCGGGCGGGCACACGCGCTCGCGCTTGCGCACGAGGGCGCGAGGGTGGTCGTGAACGACCTCGGCTCGGACCGGCACGGTGGAGGGCGCGCCGCCGAGATGGCCGAGGCGGTCGTGGCGGAGATCCGCGGCGCGGGCGGCGAGGCCGTCGCGAACGGCGACTCGGTCGCGACGCGGGAGGGCGCCGACGGCATCGTGTGGACCGCGCTCTCGCGCTTCGGCGCCATCGACGTGCTCGTGAACAACGCCGGGATCCTGCGCGATCGGACGCTGCTCAACATGAGCGAGGACGACTTCGACCGGGTGCTCGCGGTGCACCTGCGCGGCACGTTCCTCTGCACCCAGGCGGCGGCGCGGGCGATGAAGGTCCAGGGGCGCGGCGGCCGCATCGTCAACACCACGAGCTTCTCCGGGCTCGTCGGGAACTTCGGGCAGGCGAACTACGGCGCGGCGAAGGCCGGCGTCTACGCGCTGACCCGCGTGTGCGCCCTCGAGCTCGAGAAGCTCGGGATCGCGGTGAACGCGATCGCCCCGGTGGCGCTCACCCGCATGACGAGCGACCTCGCCATGATGGGCGGCGCGACCGAGCGCGACCTCGGTCCCCAGCACGTCGCCCCGGCCTGCGTGTTCCTCGCGAGCAGCCTCGCCGCGGGGATCACGGGTCAGGTCGTCGGGGTGCAGGGCGGGAAGATCTTCCTCTACCGGATGGAGACGACCCCCGGCGTCGAGCGCGACCCGGCGCGCGGACCATGGAGCGCCGCCGAGATCGCCGAGGCGTGGGGACGCATCTCGCGGTGAAGGGCGGCCGCGCTACCCCGAGTAGTCGATGATGACGACCCCGCGATCGCCCTTCCGATCGTCGTCCTCCCTGCCGGGCGACGGGGGGGCGGGAGAAGGGAGCGGCAGCTCGACGGCGGGACGGTCGTCGCGGGTGCGCTCGCGGTCGCGGCGCTTGATCTCCTCGATGACGTAGGCGTCCAGCATCCGGGTCTCCTGCCTCGTCTTCGTCTTTCGCCTGCTCCGTGCAAACCACGCCGGTTGCGGCTTCCATTCCTCCTGGGTCTCGACCCCCTACATAACGACGCCGGAGCCCTGCGGCCGGATTCACCGAACCCGGATCGGTCGGTCGATTCCCGTGGTAGCACCCGCTCCGCGCGGGGGTCAAGGCGACCTCCGCGCGTACAGCGGGCACCGTCGTCGCACAGAGACCCCTCTAGCGCCGCGCCTCCGCCCGCGCCTTGAAGGCCTCCAGGGTCCTGGGAAGCTGGATGCGGGTGAGCTCGTCGCTCACCCGGTCCACGAGCGCCTGTGGCACGAGCGGCGGCCGCGCGATCCGGATCTCCACCGAGTAGACGGCGCGGGTGCGGCCGCCGTCGTCGGAGAGCTCCCACGAGCCGTTCGACACCTTCATCATGTCCCCGGAGACGAGCGACCAGGAGACCTTCCGCGGCCGCTGCTCCTCGTGGCGGAGGACGTACTTGATCCGCTTCACGCCGACGTCGAGCTCGTACTCGACGTGCCTCTCGCCCGCGGCGTCGCGCACCCGACACTTGCGGATGCCGGGCACGAACTCTGGGTAGCGCTCGTAGTCGACGATGATCTCGTAGACCCGCTCGACCGGCGCCTCGATCACGACCTGCTTCGTCACGACGGACATTGCTCGTCCCTCCTTCACGGTGCGGGCGCGTCGTCACCGGCGAGGCGCGCGAGGAGCTCCGGAGGCATCCGCCGGATCCGCCCCTCGAGATCCACGCAGGCGTGCACGGTGTGCCCGGTCGCGACGACCTCGCCCGCGCGGACGATCCGGTAGCCGAAGCGGGCGGAGGCGCGCTTCACCTCTGCGAGGGAGGTCTCGACGGTGAGCAGGTCGTCGTAGCGCGCCGGGACCCGGTAGCTCACCTGCGCCTCGGCGACCGGGAGGCGGAGGCCGAACCGCTCCTCGAACTCCCGGTAGCGGAGCCCGTGGGCGCGGATGTACTCGTTCCTCCCCGCCTCCATGAACCGGAGGTAATTGGCGTAGTACACGACGCCCATCTGATCCGTGTCGCCATAGATGACCCGGATGTCGGTCGCGACCATGGCCCGCCTTCCCCTACACGGCCTCGATCCGGACGAGCCGCGTCCGCGCGAGCGTCGTCGGGTCCGCGTCGATCTCGACGATGGCCGCGCGCAGATCGGCTTCGCGCGCCTCGTGCGTCACGATGACGAGCGGGACGGGCTTGCCCTGGTCGTTCTGCTCGCGCTGCTGCACCGCCGCGATCGAGATGCGGCGCGCCGCGAGCTTCGAGGCGATGCGGGCGAGCACCCCGGGGGCGTCCTGCACCTGGAAGTTGAGGTAATAGGCGCAGCGCACGTCGCCGTGGGGCCGGAGCGACACGAGCGGCTTCGCGGGAGGCAGCGGGACGCGTCCGGGGCTCCCGGAGAGGATGTTGCGCGTGAGATCGATGATGTCGGAGACGACCGCGCTGCCCGTCGGCATCGCCCCGGCGCCCTGGCCGTACAGGAGCGAAGACCCGAGGGCCTCCGACCGGAGCACGACCGCGTTCATCGCGCCGCGAACCCCGGCGAGGAGCGAGCCGGACGGGATGAAGGCGGGGTGGACGCGCGCCTCGATCAGGTCTCCGCCCGCGCAGCGGCGCGCGATGGCGAGGAGCTTGAGCGCGTACCCCATCTCCCTCCCCCAGCGGAAGTCCTCGGGAGACAGCGCCATGATGCCCTCGGTGAGGACGTCCTCGGGCGCGAGGCGCGCGCCGAACGCGAGCTGCGCGAGGATGCAGAGCTTCTGGGCCGCGTCCCCGCCGGAGACGTCGAGGGTGGGGTCCGCCTCGGCGTACCCGAGCCGCTGCGCCTCCGCGAGGGCCTCCGCGATGGGGCGACCCTGCTCGGCCATCGCGGTCAGGATGAAGTTGGTCGTCCCGTTGACGATGCCGTGGAGCGAGCTGATCCGGTCGGAGGCGAGCGCCTCGCGCAGCGTCCGGATGATGGGGACGCCGCCGCAGACCGCCGCCTCGTAGTAGACGTCGACGCCCTTCTCCCGGGCGAGGCGGAAGATCTCGTCTCCGCGCGCCGCGAGCAACGCCTTGTTCGCGGTGACGACGTGCTTCCCGCGCTGGAGCGCGCCGCGCACGAGATCGAACGCCGCGTCGACGCCGCCGATGAGCTCGACCACGACCGCGACCTGCGGATCCGCGAGCAGATCCTCGGTGCGGGAGGTGACGAGCGCGGGCTCGAGATCGGGCGGCCGCGCCTTCCGGACGTCGCGCACCGCGACCTTGCGCACCACGATGCGCGCCCCGAGGCGCGCCTCGATGTCTCCGGCGTGGCGACGGAGGATGGAGAGGACGCCGCCCCCGACGATGCCCCACCCCGCGATGCCGATGCCGACCTCGCGCACGTCAGCGCCGTCCGACGTGGTACTTCTCGAGTACCGCGCGCACCTGGGGAGTCGCCGCGGGGCCGATGAGCGCGAAGGTCTCGATCCGCACCGGGCCGACGCCCGGCGCGTACGTGATCTCGAGCACGTGATCGGTGCCGCGCTCGGCCCGGTTGTGGGCCCGGACGCGGACGCAGCCGTCGAAGCGGCCCGCCGGCGTGGACACCGTCTCGGCGACGGCGGCGATCTCGTAGCGCTCCGTCGAGCTCACCGACACGACCGAGGACCAGCTCGTCCCCCGCGCGATCGGGCCGCACAGGAGCCGGCGGCTCCGGTCGTGGAGGCAGTCGGGGTCGGCCCGCAGCTCCCCGCGCTCGCTGTCCCGGTAGTACCCGTCGCTCGTCCGCTCGAGGATCCGCACGGTGCGCGGCGCGCGCCGCTCGGGCGGGAGCGCCGGCGACTCGTCGCGGTACACCCACTCGTTGCCGACCGCGAGCGGGAAGTAGTCGCCCGGCACGGAAGGAGCCGACGGCGCCGCGGCGGGCGGCCGCGCCGAGGCGCAGGCGCAGGCGGCGGCGAGCGCGGCGAGCGGCAGCAGCGTGCGGGCGTTCATGACGGGCGCATCTTAGCGGAATCCTCGCCGACGAGGGCGTCCGCGCGCACGAGGCGCAGCGGCGCTACTTGCGCGCGGCGAGCGCCGCCTCCTTCGCGCGAGCGCTCATGTCGTCGAGCGCCTCCCGCGCCGCCTTGCGGACCCGACCGTCGCCGTGCCCGGACTCGAGGGTGAGGAGGTAGCCCTCCGCCTCGGCGCCGCCGATGTCGCCGATGTAACGCACGAGGCGCGTCGTCAGCGCGGCGTCCCCGCGGCGCGAGGCGTCGATGAGCGCGGGGATCGCGCGCTCGTCGCCGATCTGCGCGAGCGCCGCGATGACGCGCTGCGCGAGGCGCGGCTCCTCCTCCTTCATTCGCCCGATCAGGGCGGGGACCGCGGCGCGGCTCCTGCGCTCTCCGAGCACCCGGATCGCCTGCTCCCGCACCCGGACGTCGTCCGCGGCGAGCTCGGCGACGAGCGCCGGCGACGCCTTCCCGTCGGCGCGCACGCTGAGGGCGAGCCCGTCGGCCGCACGCCGCGCCGCCTGCAAGAGCGCAGCGAGGCAGGCCTCGCGCGGCGTCCGCGCCGTCGCGAGCGGGATCGCGGCGCTCGCCAGCTCGCGCCGGGTCGGTCCGTCGCGCTCGTCCACGGGGGCGAGCGCGAGCTCGACGCTCACCTCGAGGCGCGGCCCCGCGCTCCCCGCGTTCGGGGGCAGGAGGCGAACCGAGGGAACGTCCACGAGCGCGCGATGCGGCCGCGCGCCGTGGCCGAGCTCGAAGCCGGCTGCCCGCAGCGCCCCGCGCGTGGCCCCATCGAGCGCGCTCTCGTCGAGGCCCGCCTCCGCGAGCGCAGGCGCCAGCGCGAGCGCGCCACCCGCCATGCGAATCGTCTCGACGTGGATCGGCTCGGGCGACGCCGAGCACGCGCCGAGCACCCCCAGCGCGCACAGACCGGCCGCGAGCCACGCGCGCGCCTCGCCAGCGTGCGGACCGGGCATCAAGGCTTACCCGCCCTCGCCGCCCGTCGGCTCGTGGGGCGGGACGGGCTGCGCCTCGGGTGGCGGGGGGGGCGCTGCGGCGGCGGGCGCCTCGCCGGCCGGCTGCCCGGCGGCGGTGGCGGCGCCCTGCGGCGCGGGCGCGGCGGCCTCCTTGGAGCCGCGACCGCGACCTCCACGGCGGCGGCGGCGGCGGCGACGACGGCGACGCTCGCCTGCGGCCCCACCTTCGGACTCCGCGGCGACGCTGCGCCCCTCCGGCGCCTCCGGCCCTTCCGTCTCGGGGCCTTCGTTCTCGTCCTCGTCTCCCGCCTCGTCCCCCGAGTCCTCCCCCGACTCGCTCGCACCGCCGCCAGGCTTGCCCTCGCCAAACGCAGACGGGGCGGTCTCCTGGATCTCGGCGGACACCTCGATCGACGGGGTCGCCGATGGCGACTCCGCCGCGCCGGCGGCGGGCGCCTCCTCGGCACGGGACGAGCCGCGCCGCTCCCGCTCCTCGCGGCGAGCGCGGCGCCCCACCTCCTCGCGCTCGGCGAGCTCCGCGGCCTCGCGGAAGAACGCCTCGTCCACCTCGGGCACGACCACCGGTACGCAGCCGAAGCCCGCCTCGGCGAACGCCTCGGCGAGCGCCTCGCCGCAGAGGAGCACGACGGGGAGCTGTCCGGGGGCCGCTGCGTCGCCGCGCGCCTCGCGCGCCGCCTCGCCCGCCGTGAGCACGATCCCGATCTGCGCGCCGTAGTGGGCGATGTCCCGCCGGAGGTCCACGACGTCGCGCCGGCCCGCGTCGGCGCCGCTGCGGACGACGCGGATCGCGTGGCGGACGTCGCCGATGCCCATGCGGCGCCGGCCGGTACAGACGACGTGCTCGCGCCCCCGCTTCGCGACCTTGACGTCGCGGAACCCGATCTTCTCGAGGAGCTTCAGCGCCACGTGCTCCACGGTGGGGGCGTCGCACTCGCGCAGGCGGCGGCGCAGCGCGGCGAGCGCGGTGCGACGGACGTCCTGCAGCGTGGCGGTGGCGCGGGCGGCAGCGGGAGCGGCCGCGACGCGCTCGCCCGGCTCGGGCTGCGCGACGAGGGTGACCGTGTCGCCCTCGACCGCGAAGAGCGGCTTGCGCCCCGCCGACTCGCGGCGACGGTTGTCCTCGAGCAGGGCGTCGCGCAGGGAGGCGTCGTCCCGGACGAACGCCTCCGGCATGAGCAGCCGCTCGGCGCCCGTCCCCGCGATGTCGAGCAGCGCGAGCGGCTTTCCCGCTCCTGCCAGGATCTCGTAGGCTACCTCGGCGGGCGGCGGGAAGCGGCGGCCACGCCGCTCCTCCTCGTCGCGCCGGCGCGTGCGGCCCTCACCACGGCCCTCACCACGGCCCTCACCACGGCCCTCACCACGGCCCTCACCACGGCCCTCACCACGGCCCTCACCGCGGCCCTCACCGCGGCCCTCACCGCGGCCGTCGCCGCGCCCCGCGCCGCGCGAGAGATCGCGGGACGGCACGGGATGGCGCTCGCGAGCGCGGTAGGGCAGCTCCCCCTCCGGCGGAGGCTCGACGAGACCCTCGAGCCCGACGGGATCCTCCTCGACGCCCCACTCGACGAGCGCGAACGTACCCTGCTGCACCGGCAAGAGCCGCCGCTCCGGGTGCGGCAGGCGGCAGTGCGCGGCGAGCTGGTCGGCCATCGTGTCTTCCGGGATCTTGCCCACGTGGTCGAGCAGGTTCTCCCGGATGGCGATCTCGGTCAGCTTCTTGAAATGAAGAGGCTTTCCCTCGCGCCGCAGCACCTCGATGGCGGCTTCCGTGAACGTCATGCACGTCCTTCAATGAGAGGGGACCCGACATCTTGGTGCGGGCCCCCTGCGGTGTCAACGTTGAAACGCCGTGATTCCGCGGTGATGCTCGAGGATGCGTGATCCGGATCCGCACCGGCGCCGCGTGGCGCCATGACCCCGTATTGCGCGCCGCGCTCCGTCGCGGCGCAGGCCCCGCCCGGGCCGCCGCCGCACGGGCGGTGGTGGACGCGCTCGCGCTCGAGGTGGACGGGATCGACGTCGCCGCCGGGCTCGCCGAGGGGCCGCTCCTGCCGGCGCTCGAGGCGCTCCTGCGGGCGGTGGCGCGCATCGTCGGGGGCGCCTCGCACGCGACGGTCACCTTCCCCGACGGCGAGGTCGAGCTCCTGATCCGGAGGCGCGGCCGTGCGGCGCTCCTCACGGTGGTCGCCCTCTTCCGTCCGTCCCGCGTCGTGGCGCGCGACGTCGAGGTGGAGCTCGACGCGCTCGCCGCGGCGGCCCTCGACGCCTCCGCCACGCTCTGCCGCGAGCTCGCCGAGATCCTCCCCGGCGCCGAGGCGGGCGAGACCCGGCTGCTCCGTGCTGCGGCGCGCGCCCTGCGCCGCACCGAGGTGGGCGCGCCGCCGCGCCCGCGCGTCGGGGACGCCCGCGCGCGGCACCCGCGACCCAGCGGGCGCGCCGCGCCGATCGCGTGCGCGCTCGAGCTCGGAGATGACGACGGTCTCCTCGCAGCTTACGAGGGCGGCCGCCCGGATCTCGGCTCGCTGCTCGGCCCGGGACGGATCGCCCTGCGCGCGGCCGACGGGCAGCGCGATCTGTGGGCCAACGCTGGCATCCCGTTCCTCGTCGTGCGCGACCTCGGACCGTCTGCCGACGCCCTGCTGCGGGCGATCCGCGCCGGCGAGGCGCGCTGCGAGATCGCGCTCGGCAGGCCGGGGCGCGGCCCTCCCCTCACCCTCTCGGTCGACCTCGTCCGCGGAACGCTCTCCGTTCCCGGGACGGCCCCGCTCGCCTGTCCCGCGCTCGAGCTCGCCCGCGCCTTCGCGGAGGTGCAGCTGGAGATGGGTCGCGTCGCCCGCGCCCGGAATCCTCGGCAGGCCGAGAACGCGTACGTGAGCGAGCTCGAGCGCGCGGCCGCAGAGCGGCTCGCGCAGATCGAGGAGCTCGCCGAGGGAGATCGCGCCGCCGCGTCCCCGGGCGGCGCCCGCGCTCCTCCCGCGCCGCGCGTCCCGCAGCGCCCGCTCGGCCCGGGCCGGCTCCGACGCCTCGCGTTCCGACCCACCTTCCGCTTCGACGCCGGAGAGCCCTCCGGAGAGGGGCTCTTCCTCGCGGGCGGCGTCGCCATCGCGACCGGTCGAGCGGCGACGGCGGGCATCGCGCGCGCGAGCGGGGCGCTGCTCTGGCGGGCCGAGGGGTGCGCCTTCGCCGCCGCGGCAGGCGGCGCCCTCCTCCTCGCGCGCGGAGGCGCGCTCGCCGCGGTCGCGCCGCGCACGGGGCGGGTCCGCTGGACGCGGCCGATCCCGGGCGCCCAGCCGGGCGCCGTGGTGACGCTCGCTCGCGGCCCGCTCGTCGTCCTCGAGCCGGGCGCGGCGACGGGGCTCGATCCGGGATCGGGCCGGACGCTGTGGCGCTTCGAGCCTCCCGGCGCCGGGCGGATCGCCGCCGCCGGGTTCGGGGGCGTGCTCGCGGTCGGCGCGGACACGGGCCTCCTCTACGGGCTCGACGCCGCCGGACGCGTGCTGTGGCGCCTGCGCGCGCCCGGTCCGGTGCTGCGCGCGCCCCTGGCGGCGGGCGGGCTCTGCCTCGCGCTAGCCGCCGCGGATCCCGGGACGGCGCTCCTCGCGGTCGACGCCTCCACCGGCGCGCGCAGGTGGGAGGCGCGCCTCGATCTCGCGCCCGGAGCGGTCCCGTACGCGTGGGGCCGGCGCATCGCGGTCGCGGGCACCTTCGGCGGGGACCCGCTCGTCATCGCTCTCGAGCGGAGCGGCGCGCCCGCGTGGACCGCCGCCCCTCCGCTCGAGGGCCCGATCGCGGCCGCGGCGGCCGGGCCACTCCTCGTCGTCCGCGCCGGCACGGGTGCGCTCGTGGCGCTCGGAAGGGATGGCGTGGCGCGGTGGAGCCGTCCCGCGCCGGCGGGCTCGGGCCCGTCACGCGGCCCACCCCCGGTCGTCGTGCGTGCGACGGTGATCGCAGCGGCGGGCGACGGCATCCAGGCGCTCGACGCGCGCAGCGGCGAGATCGTGGGGGCGATCGGCGGGCCGGCGCCCGTCCGGCTCGCGGCGGACGCCTCGCTCGCGGTCGCGGCGATGGACGCGGACGGGCTCGCCGCCGGCTGGCGCCTCGCGACGCACCTCAGCGTCGTGTGACCGCCCTCACACCCCGAGGAACAGCCGCTTCCCGAAGTTCAGCGCGAGATCCGCGTCGAAGATCTTCTGCGCCGCGCTCTCGATGTCGTAGGGGACGCGGTGGAACTCGACCACGCGCTCGTCGGTGTCGTAGGTGACGAAGCAGGCGCGGTTGTCGCAGTCGCGCGGCTGGCCGACGGAACCCACCGACACGACGTACTTGTAGCCCCGCCGGATGCCGAACCGCGTCGCGACCACCTCCGTCACGTCGCCGCCGGGGTGAAGCGCGAACGTCTTGCAGAGGTGGCTGTGGCCGATGAAGTTCACGTCGGCGAGGGTCTCGAGGTGCGGGAGGAGCTCGCGCGCCTGCTCGATCGCGAACACGTACTCGTACGCCTCGGGGTTCGTCGGGTTGCCGTGAGTGAACTGCACGCCCTCGATCCGGTGCATGTACGGGAGCGAGCGGAGCCATTCGAGGTGGTCGGCGTCGATCCGAGACGCCGTCCAGTCGAGCGCATGGCGCGCCGCGTCGTAGTAGAAGCTGTAGTCCATCCGCCCCGAGACCGCGGCGTCGTGGTTGCCGAGGAGCGTCACCTCGGACACCTTGCGGACGAGCGCGCAGCACTCGTTCACGCTCGCCCCGTAGCCGACCACGTCTCCGAGGCAGATCACCCGATCCGGACGGTGCCGCTCGAGCGCCGCGAGGGACTGCGTCAGCGCCTCGAGGTTGGCGTGAATGTCGGAGATGATCCCGATGCGCATGCGATCCGCAGCCCGGACGCGAAGTGCGCGGATGGTAGCCGCTGCCGAGATCCTGCGTCAACCCGCGGAAGCCGCGGCGGGGAACAGGTCGAGCTCGAGGTCGTCGAAGTGGGCGAGCTGCCGCGCCTCGGCGTACCGGGCCCGGATCTCCTCCGCGCCGAGCGTGCGGAGCCGCTCGAGCGAGAACTGCTCCACCGTGAAGCTCGCGAGCACGCTCCCGAGCACGATCGCGCGCCGCATCGTCCCGGGGTCCTCGCGCCGCGTGCGGGCGAGGTAGCCCATGAAGCCGCCGGCGAAGCTGTCCCCTGCCCCGGTGGGATCGAAGACCGCGGGGAGCGGATAGGCGGACGCGGCGAAGACCTCCTCGCCGGAGAAGAAGAGCGCGCCGTACTCGCCGCGCTTCACCACCACCGCGCGCGGCCCGAAGGACAGGATCCGGCGGGCCGCCTTCACGACGTTGTGCTCGCCGGCGAGTTGGCGCGCCTCGGCATCGTTCACGAAGAGCAGGTCGACGCGCTCCAGGGTGCGCAGCAGGCTCTCGCGCTTCGAGCCGATCCAGAAGTTCATCGTGTCGCAGGCGACAAAGCGCGGCGCGCGCACCTGGTCGAGCACGGCCCGCTGAAGGTCCGGGTCGATGTTGCCGAGGAACACGTACTCTGAGTCGGCGTAATGCGCCGGCAGCTCGGGGCGGAACTCGGCGAAGACGTTGAGCTGGGTCTCGAGCGTATGCGCGGTGTTGAGATCGAACTCGTAGCGCCCCTTCCAGCGGAAGGTCCGTCCGGGCCGGCGCACCAGGCCGGCGAGGTCGATGTCGCGCGATCCGAAGAAGCGGACGTGCTCCTCCGGGAAGTCCTCCCCGACGACCGCCACCATCCGCGTCGGGCCGAAGAAGCTCGCGCAGATCGAGAAGTACGAGGCCGACCCGCCGAGCACGTCCTCGCGCCGCCCGAAGGGCGTCTCGAGGGAGTCGAGGGCGACGGATCCGACCGCGAGGAGCGACATGGGGGCCTTTCGTAGCGCGAGGGCCGTCATGGCGTCAATGCGCGGTTGGTGACTTGGACTTGGTCTTGGACTTTGGAAAGTCGAAGTCCAGGACCAAGTCCAGGTCCCAGTCAGATCGAGCTGGAGACCACTCGCTTCCTGCGTGGATCCCCCGGCCCGCCCTCCGCTGCGAGCTGGCCACATGCCGCGGAGATGTCGCGGCCCCGGTTCTTGCGGACGACGACCGTGAGCAGGCGCGCGGCGAGCGCCTCCTGGAACTCGACGACGCGCTCGGGCCGGGGCGCGACGAAGGGAAGCCCCGGGTTCGCGTTGTAGGGGATGAGGTTGATCTTCGCCGGAATGCCGCGCACGAGGTCCGCGAGCCTGCGCGCGTCGTCGAGCCCGTCGTTCACGCCGCCGAGGAGCACGTACTCGAACGTGATCCGCCTGCCGTTGCGCAGGGGAAACTCCCGGCACGCCGCGAGCAGCTCCGCGAGCGGCCAGCGGCGGTTGATGGGCATGAGCGCGTCGCGCTGCGCGTCGGTGGTGGCGTTGAGCGACACCGCGAGCCTGACGGGCGTCTCCTCCCCGAGGCGGCGGATCATGGGGACGAGGCCGCTCGTCGAGACCGTCACGTGGCGCTGCGAGAACTGCGGGCCGTCCTCGGAGAGGAGCAGCTCGATCGCGATCTTGAGGCTCTCGTAGTTCGCGAGCGGTTCGCCCATCCCCATGAAGACGAGGTTCGTGAGGGGGCGCGGACCCTGCGCGACGCCGAGCTCCACGAGCCGGCGGTTCGCGCGGTGGACCTGATCGACGATCTCGCCCGGGCCGAGGTTCCGGGCGAGCCCCATCGTCCCGGTGAGGCAGAAGGTGCATCCGACGGCGCAGCCGACCTGCGTCGAGAGGCAGAGTGTGCGCCGATCCGACTCGGGCATGTAGACCGATTCCACGAGCTTCCCGTCGCGGGTTCGCCACGTCCACTTGATGGTCCCGTCGACCGAGCGCTGCTCGTTCGCGCGCTCCAGCGTGGTGAGCAGGGTCCGCGCCGCGAGCGCGTCGCGGAGCGACCGCGGGACGTCCGTCATCTCGCCGAGCGACGCCGCCGCGTTCCGCTGCAGCCAGCGAAAGAGCTGCCGCGCGCGAAACGGCCGCTCCCCGAGCGCGTGCACGAGCGCCTCGACACCGGCGCGCGGGAGGCTCCGCAGATCCGGCTTGTCCTCGTGGAGGATCACATCGCCTTCTTAAGGGCGGCTCGCCGGCCGTGCTGCGGAGGCAGGCGGCTCGGCGCGCCGCGCGATCTCCACCTTCGAGACCCGCCGCTCGTCGCCGGCGCGCACGGTGAAGGTGAGCCCGTCCCAGGTCACGAGCGAGCCGACGGGCGGAACGCGCCCGGCGGTCGCGGTGACGAAGCCGCCGAGCGTCTCGTAGTCCCCCTCCTCCGGGAAGCGGACCTCGGGGAGCGGCTTCGCCCCCTCGGCCGCCTCCCCCCCCTCGCCGGCGCCCTCGTTGAGGAACGCCTCGAGGTCGTGGAGGGGGATCGCGCCGTCGGCGAGCCACACGCCCGGCGCGACCACCTTCACCGGCGCAGCCTCGGCATCCGCCTCGTCCTGGATCTCGCCCACGATCTCCTCGATGCAGTCCTCCAGGGTGACGAGCCCGCTCGTGCCGCCGAACTCATCGACCACGATGGCGAGGTGCGTGCGCCGGCGCTGCATCTCCTTCAGCAGGCGGGAGATCTTCATCTGCTCCGGGACGAAGAACGGCTTCTTGAGGTGACGCTCGAGCGCGATCCCCTGCTCCGGACCACGCCGGACCTCGCCGATGATCTCGCGGACGAGCAGGATGCCGACGATGTTGTCGATCGAGCCCTCGTACACCGGCATGCGGCTGTAGGGGTTCTCGGTGACGACCCGCACGAGCTCGTCCGGGGACGCGTCCTGGTCGATCGCGACCATGCGCGTGCGCGGGATCATGATCTCCTTCGCGATCCGGTCCGCGAACTCGAGGACGCTGTTCAACAGCTCCTCCTTCACCTCGTCGAGGACGCCCTCCTTCGTCCCCATCTCGATGAGGTACTCGATCTCCTCGCTCGTCACCGACGGCGTCGCCTGGCCCTTCCCCCCGAACGCCTCCATGAGCGCGATGGTGGCGCGCGTCACCGCCGCCGAGACCGGCCACAGGAGCGCGCAGAGGATCCGCACGACCGGGATCGACGCGAGCGCGATCCGGACCGGGTGCCGCTTCGCGACGGTCTTCGGCAGGATCTCGCCGAAGAAGAGGACGAGGACGGTCGCGGCGACGGTCGTCCCAGCGACGGTGGAGGCGGCGCTCCAGCCGGTCGTCCGGGCCAGGTCCGCCGCGACCCCCGCCGCGAGCGCGCCCGCCCCGATGCTGACGAGCGTGTTCCCGATGAGGAGCGTCGAGAGCACCCGCTCCGGGTGATCGATCCACAGGGAGAGCATCCGCGCCCGCCGCCCGCCGCCGTCGCGGACCTGGCGGGCGCGCGCCTCGCCGAGCGCCGTGAGGGCGGTCTCGGTCCCGGCGCAGAACGCCGCACCCACGACGAAGAACGCCCCGAGCAGCCACTTCCACCCCGCGACCACCGCCACCTTCCCGCGCTCCTCTCCGCTTCCTCGTCCGGAACGACGAAGCCCGTCCCTCTGGGGGAACGGGCCTCGGGATTGTAGCTCGAAACGGTCCGGCGTGCCCGCAGGCGGCCGCCAGGACGCCGCCGGAGCGGACGTCCGGCCGGCGGATCACATCACCGGCTCAGCTTCTTCCATTCGTACGGGTGGATCTCGATGTCCGGGAAAAAGTATCCGACCTCGCCCTTCGCGTTCTCGGGGCTGTCCGACCCGTGGACGGTGTTCTTCTCGATGTCGGTCGCGAGATCCTTGCGGATCGTCCCTTCCGCGGCCTTCTTCGGATCGGTCGCGCCCATGATCTCGCGGTTCTTCGCGACCGCCCCCTCGCCTTCGAGGACCATGAGCACCACCGGGCCGCTCGTCATGAACTTCACGAGATCGCCGAAGAACGGGCGCGCCCGGTGGATGGCGTAGAAGCCCTCCGCCTCGCTGCGCGAGAGCAGCTTCATCTTCACGGCGACGGGCTTCAGCCCCGCGCTCTCGAACCGGCTGATGACGCGCCCGATGAAGCCCTTCTCGACGCCGTCGGGCTTGATGATGGAGAGGGTCCTCTCGATGGGCATGGTGCTCCTCGAACTCAGGTGGGGGTGGATTGCGTACTACCCGCGCTCGCCCTTCGCGGTCCTCTTCGCGCCCTTGCCGCCGCGCTGGGACGGAGCGGCGGCCGCCTGTCCCTTCGACGCGACGGCCGCTGGACGCTTCCCGGGCGCGGCGCGGGGCTTCGGGCGACCGGCGCGGGCGAGCGCGTCCTTCATCGCCTTTCCGAGCAGGTGCGGCCCTTCGACGACGGTGATGCCGGCCTCGCGCATGGCGGCGATCTTCGCCTCGGCGGTGCCGCTGCCGCCCGAGATCACCGCGCCCGCGTGGCCCATCCGCTTGCCGGGCGGGGCGGTGCGCCCGGCGATGAAGCCCACCACGGGCTTCGTCATGTGGTCGCGGACCCAGGCCGCCCCGTGCTCCTCCTCGGTCCCGCCGATCTCGCCGATCATGATGACCGCATCGGTGCCGGGGTCCTGCTCGAGCTCCTTCAGCACGTCCACGAAGTCCGTGCCGTGGACGGGGTCGCCGCCGATCCCGACGGCGCTGGACTGGCCGAGGCCGAGGTCGGTGAGCTGCTTCACCGCCTCGTAGGTGAGGGTGCCGGAGCGCGAGACGACGCCGATCCGCCCGGGCCGGTGGATGTGGCCCGGCATGATCCCGATCTTGCACTCGCCGGGCGTGATCACGCCCGGGCAGTTCGGGCCGACGAGCCGGCACCTTCCCGTGCTCTCCACGAAGCGCCGCACGCGGATCATGTCGAGCACCGGGATGCCCTCGGTGATGCACACGATGAGCGGGACGCCCGCCTCGGCCGCCTCGATGACCGCGTCCGCGGCGTACGGTGGCGGGACGAAGATCGCGGCGGCGTTCGCGCCCGTCTCCTTCACCGCGGCCTCGACCGTGTGGAAGATGGGCACCGTCCCCTGGAAGCGCGTCCCGCCGCGGCTCGGCGTCACGCCGGCCACGACGCGCGTGCCGTACTCGAGCATCTGCTCGGCGTGGAAGCTGCCCGCCGAGCCGGTGATCCCCTGCACGAGGACCCGGGTGCTCCGATCGACGAGAACGCTCACTCCTCCACCCCTCCGCCCGCGGCCGCCGCCGTCGTACTACGCTGCCCGCGCGGCCGCCACCACTTTGCGGGCCGCGTCGCCGAGGTCGTCGGCGGGGATGATCGCGAGATCGCTGTGGGCGAGGATCTCCTTGCCCAGCTCGACGTTCGTCCCCTCCAGCCGCACGACGAGCGGGATGGAGAGGCCCACCTGCTTCGCGGCGGCGACGACGCCGTTCGCGATGACGTCGCACTTCATGATGCCGCCGAAGATGTTGACGAGCACCGCCTTCACGTTCGGATCGGAGAGGATGATCTTGAACGCGGCGGTCACCTTCTGCTCGTCGGCTCCGCCGCCGACGTCGAGGAAGTTGGCGGGCCGGCCGCCCGAGAGCTTGATGACGTCCATCGTCGCCATCGCGAGGCCGGCGCCGTTCACCATGCAGCCGATGTCGCCGTCGAGCGCGATGTACGCGAGGTCGTACTCCTTCGCCTGCGTCTCCTTGGGATCCTCCTCGTCGGGATCCCGCATCGCGGCGATGTCGGGGTGGCGGTAGAGCGCGTTGTCGTCGAAGTTCATCTTCGCGTCGAGGGCGAGCACCTCGCCGGCGACGGTGATGACGAGCGGGTTGATCTCCGCGAGCGAGGCGTCGGTCGCGACGTAGGCGTTGTGGAGCCCGCTCGCGAACCGCACGAACGCGTTCACCGAGTCGCCGACGAGGCCAAGCCCGAAGGCGAGCCGCCGCGCCTGGAACGGCATGAGCCCGGTGAGCGGCGAGATCCACTCGCGGAGGATCTTCTCGGGGGTCTTCTGCGCGACCTCCTCGATGTCCATCCCGCCCTCGGTGGACGCCATCACCGCGAGACGACCCACCTCGCGATCGAGGGTCATGCCGAGGTAGAGCTCCCGCGCGATGCGGCAGCCCTCCTCGACGTAGACCTTCCGGACCTCCTGTCCGTTCGGCCCGGTCTGCGGCGTCTTCAGCATCATGCCGAGCATCCCCTCGGCATGGGCGCGCGCCTCGTCGGGAGAGCGTGCGAGCTTCACGCCGCCGCCCTTCCCCCGCCCGCCCGCGTGGATCTGGGCCTTGACGGCGCAGATGCCGCCCCCGAGCTGCCGGGCGGCGCCCTCGGCCTCGAGCGGGGTGACCGCGAGATAGCCGCGCGGGACGGCGACCCCGAACTTCCGCAGGATCTCCTTCGCCTGGTATTCGTGGATCTTCACGGCGCGGAGGACTCCTGGGCTAGAGCTTGGTCTCGGCGACCGACTTCTTCACGGACTCGACCGACTTCACGAGCATCGCCTTCTCGTCGTCGTTCAGCTCGAGCTCGACCACCTTCTCGACGCCGCCCGCGCCGATGACGACGGGCACGCCGACGAAGACCCCCTTCACGCCGTACTGGCCCTCGAGGTAGGCCGAGCACGGCAGCGTGCGCTTCTGATCGCGCAGGTAGCTCTCCGCCATCGCCACCGCGGAGGCAGCCGGGGCGTAGAACGCCGAGCCGGTGCCGAGGAGCGCGACGATCTCGCCGCCGCCCTTGCGGGTCCGCTCGACGAGCGCGTCGAGCTTCGCCCTGTCGAGGAGCTTCGTGAGCGGGATCCCGCTCACGGAGCAATAGCGGACGAGCGGGACCATGTCGTCGCCATGGCCGCCGAGCACCGCGCCCACGACGTCCTGCGGCGAGCAGCCCGCCGCGTCGGCGACGAAATACTGGAAGCGCGCGGTGTCGAGCACGCCGGCCATGCCGACCACCCGGCTCTTCGGGAAGCCGGTGATCTTGAACATCGCGTACACCATGGAATCGAGCGGGTTCGTCACGACGATGACGAACGCGCTCGGCGCGTACTGCTTGATGCCCTGCGCGACCTTCGTGATCGCGTCGAGGTTCACCTTGAGGAGGTCGTCGCGGCTCATGCCGGGCTTGCGGGGCACGCCGGCGGTCACGATGCAGACGTCCGCGTCCTTGATGATGGAGTAGTCGGTCGTGCCGCCGCCGGTGACGTTCACGTCGAACTTGAGGATGCCCCGGGTCTGCTGCAGGTCGAGGGCCTTCCCCTTCGCGACGCCCTCCATGATGTCCACGAGGACGACGTCCCCGAGGTTCCGCTGACCACACATGAGCGCCATCGTGCCGCCGATCTGGCCGGCGCCGATGAGCGCGATCTTCTTGCGAGCAGCCATGCCGTTCTCTCCCTTCCAGCGGGTGCGAGCCGACTACATGTGCCTCACGATCTCGTCGCCGAACTGCGAGCACTTCACCTCGACCACGTCCGCGATGCCCTCGGTCTTCATGAGGCGCGCGAAGTCGTAGGTGACGCGGTGCGCGCCGATGGCGCCGTCCATCCCCTTGATGATGAGGTCCGCCGCCTCGTTCCAGCCGAGGTGCCGGAGCATCATCTCGCCGGAGAGGATCACCGAGCCGGGGTTCACCTTGTCGAGGTCCGCGTACTTCGGCGCGGTGCCGTGGGTGGCCTCGAAGATCGCGTGGCCGGAGACGTAGTTCACGTTGCCGCCGGGGGCGATGCCGATGCCGCCGACCTGCGCCGCGAGCGCGTCGGAGAGATAGTCGCCGTTCAGGTTCAGCGTCGCCACGACGTCGAACTCGTCGGGGCGCGTGAGGACCTGCTGCAGCGTGATGTCGGCGATGGCGTCCTTGACGAGGAGCTTGCCCTTCGCGATCTCCGCCTTCTGCTCGCCGTTCGCGGCCTCCTCGCCCTTCGAGGCCTTGGTCCGCTCCCACTGCTCCCAGGTGTAGACCCTGTCCCCGAACTCCCGCTCGGCGAGGGCGTAGCCGTAGTTCCGGAACGCGCCCTCGGTGAACTTCATGATGTTGCCCTTGTGCACGAAGGTGACGCTCTTCCGCTTCAGGCGGAGCGCGTACTCGATCGCGGCGCGGACGAGCCGCTCCGTGCCCTCGCGCGACACCGGCTTCACGCCGAGGCCGGTCGAGCCCGGGAACCGGATCTTCTTGAAGTCCTTCGGGAACTCCTTCTCGATGAAGACGAGGAGCTTCCGCACCTGCTCCGACCCCGCCTCCCACTCGATGCCGGCGTAGATGTCCTCCGTGTTCTCGCGGAAGATCACCATGTCGACCTTGTCCGGCCGCTTCACGGGCGAGGGCACGCCCTTGAACCAGCGGACGGGGCGCAAGCAGACGTACAGGTCGAGGAGCTGGCGAAGCGCGACGTTCAGGGAGCGGATGCCGCCGCCGATCGGCGTCGTGAGCGGCCCCTTGATGCCGATGATGTACTCGCGAAACGCCTCGACGGTCTCGTCGGGCAGCCAGTTGTTGAACTTGGTGAACGCCTTCTCGCCGGCGTAGACCTCGGTCCAGGCGATCCTCTTCCTGCCCTGGTAGGCCTTCTCGACGGCCGCGTCGAGGACCCGCACGCTCGCGCGCCAGATGTCGCGACCCGTGCCGTCGCCCTCGATGAACGGGATGATCGGCCGGTCCGGAACGACGAGCTTCCCGTTCACGAGCGTGATCTTCGCGCCGTCCTTCGGCACCACCGGCTTCGCGTCGGCCATGCAGCGCTCCTCCGAGGGAAAGGGAGAGCCGGCCTCTTATCACCGGCCCATGGCGGGTGTAAAGGCGGAAACTGGGCCAACAGGTCGTAAAAGCGCGGGTTTTCGATGACCGCACGGGTCTACGTCCGGTTCCGCGCCGGGGAGCATCCCAGGTGAGCGCGCGCCTCGGCGTAGGTGCAGAGGCGTACTCCCGAGCGCGCGAGCAGCGCCCGGGCCGCCGGATCGCAGAGCGCCCGAAGCTCGATCTCCCGCTCGGCGCCGAAGCTCGTCCTGGCGTGTGACGGAGGGTGGCCGGGGTGAGCCATGAGCTCGGTGACCCCCTCGCCGACGACCGCGAGCGCGGCGAGGAGCTCCTCGCCCGTCCAGGCGGGCCGGCGGGCTGCGTCGCCGAGGAACGCATCGGCGGTCGCGATCCCCCGCGCGCGCAGGGCCGCGCGCATCCCGCCGTCGACGGCGCGGACGGGCAAGCCGTACTCGGCGGCGACCGCGGCGAAGGCCTCCAGGATCGGCGCGCGCGTGTGGGCATGCTTGTGGCTGTCGAGGTGCGTGGGCGGGGCGCCGCGGAGCTCCTCGAAGCGCGCGAGCTGCCTGCGCAGGGCCGCCTCGGCCGTGGCCCTGTCGACGCCGGGGTCGAGGACGGCGTGCAGGCCGGCACCGAGCGACCGGGGGGCGGCGCGCAGCGCTCCGGCGGCGAAGGGCGTCTCCACCATCGCCGTCGCCGAGGTCACGATCCCGCGCGCGTGCGCCTCGAGGATGCCCCGGTCGATCTCGGGGTCGTAGCCGAGGTCGTCCGCGTTCACGACGAGGAGCTTCACGGTCCGAGCGTCCACCCCGCCGCGGCGCCGCGTCAAGCGCCGCGCCGCTGCTCGACCGGCTCCTCGTGGCGCGCCGGCTCGCGCGGGAGCAGGACGACGAACGACGTTCCGGCCGCCGGCGCGCTCTCGACCCGGATCTCGCCGCCGTGCGCCTCGACGATCTGGCGCGCGATGTAGAGGCCGAGCCCGAGCCCGCCGAAGTGCTCGGAGGTGACGGCGCGCTCGAAGCGCTCGAAGACGCGCGACTGGTCGTCGGTCGAGATGCCGATGCCGTGGTCGGTGACGCGGATCCGAGCGCGCTCGCCGTCCGGCGCGACGTGGAGGGTGATCGGCTTGCCCCGCCCGAACTTGGCGGCGTTCGTGAGCAGGTTCGTGATCACCTGCTCGAGGCGGAGGCGGTCGAAGCGACCGGACGTCGGCGCGAGGTCGAGGAGGAGCCGCGAGCCGGACCGCTCGATCTCGTCGTGCAGCTGCAGGACCGTCTCGCGCGCGAGCTCGGAGAGGTCGCCAGGCTCGAACGCCAGCTCGAGGCGCCCGAGCCGCATGCGGGAGACGTCGAGCAGCTCTCCGACGAGCACGCCGATGCGCCGCGTCTGGCGCTCGAGCGCATCGAGCTTTCCCTCCACCGCGCGCGGCAGCTCGACCGAGCCATGCGCGGCGCGCTGGAGCATCTGCAGCTGGAGCTGCAGGGCGGCCACCGGGGTGCGCAGCTCGTGCGAGGCGATCGAGAGGAACTCGTCGCGCTCGCGCACCTCGTCGCGCGCCTTGCGCCACAGCCGCGCCTTGTCCTCGATCCGCTTCCGCTCGGACACGTCCCGCACCGCGGCGATGACGCACGGCCGCCCGTCCACCGCGAGCGGCGCGAGGCTGATCTCGGCGGCGAACTCGCCGCCGTCCCTGCGCAGTCCGGAGAGGTCCAGCCCGAGCCCCATCGGCCGGGTGCGGGGCGCGGCGTGGTACCCGGCCCGATGCACCTGATGCATCCCGCGGAACCGCGCGGGGAGCAGGATCTCGATCGGCTGTCCCACGATGTCGGCGTGCGGCCATCCGAACAGCCGCTCGGCCACCGCGTTGACGTGCAGGATCGTCCCCTGCTCGTCGGCGATGACCATGGCATCGGGGACGGACTCGAGGAGCGACAGGTCCACGGAGAGGAGAAGATGGCTCCGCACCCCCCGCGAGAGAAGCCCCCGCCCGACACGGGCACGGCCGAGCGCGCCCCCCGTGCTGGCCGCAGGGGAGGCCCGGACCCCAGATTGGAGCCGATGCCGAATGCAGGGATCCTGGCGCTGCCGGCGGCCCTCGTCGCGGGCGCGGTCGCGCTCACGTCATCCTCGGCCCGCCCGCCGGCGCCTTCCTCCTCCGTCCGGGTCGAGCTGGAGGTCGCAGGAATCCTTCCGATGCCCGAGGGGTCGGCCGCGATCCTCGTGCTGCGGGAGAAGGGCGCGAGCACGCTCCTGCCGCTCATCGTCCCGAGCAGCGACGTCGGCAGCGGACACGGGGAGGCCCACGGCGGCGGCCTCCTAGGCCAGGCGATCGAGGCGCTCGGGGGCCGCGTCTCCGAGGTGGAGATCGACCGCGTGGAGGAGACGCGCGGGGGGGCCCGCGTGCGGCTCGCCCAGGGCGCCAGGCGCCTCGAGCTGCGCGCGCGCCCATCCGAGTCGGTCGCGCTCGCGATCGCCGCGGGCGTCCCCATCGTGACGACCCGCCGCGTCCTCGAGGAGGCGGGGCTCACGCCGGAGGACCTCGCCCGCGCCCACTCGAAGGCGCGCGGCAGCGACGCGCGGCTGTAGCGTTAGCTTCCTTCGCCCGGAGGAGGACGCGGGGTCCAGGTCCGCGCTTCCGGCGAGAAGTCGTAGATCGACTCCAGCCGGACGTTCCGGTAGCGCTCCATCTTGAGCGCCATCTGCGAGAGGCGCGCGAGGAACGCCTCCACGTCGATGTCGGCCCCGTTCGGCGCCGCCTTCCTCATCCGCTTCACCTCGGCGAGCACCGCCTTGCGCGCCTCGCGGGGGTGATAGAGGAACGCGCCGGAGAAGAGGAGCGTGCCTTCGAACGGCAGGAGCCGCGCCTCGATGAGATCGCTCTTCTCGAGCCCCGCGACGTGGCGACGCTCCGTCACGTCGTGGTCGCGCCCGCTGAACACGTCGCGGAGGCGGATGCGCCCCTCCTGGATCTTCCGGACCTCGAACAGCCGGTGGATGTTCTGCGCCAGCGCCCGGTACGCGGCGAGCTCCTCCGGCGGAAGCGACGGTCCGACCTCCGCGAGGAATCGCTCGAGCGTCGTGCCGAGGCCTTCCGCAGGGCGGAAGTCGTAGAGGTAATGGTCGAGCATCCCGTTCACGCGGATCTCGTACGAGCGATCCTCCTCGTGGGGCTCGCCGTGCCGCTCGAGGTGCTCCTTCCGCGCCCGCAGGAGGTCCTGATCCCGTGGCGCGTCGGTCGCCCACGAGAGCAGCCTCTCGTGGAGCTGCTGCAGCATCATCGGCGCCGCTCCATCATCGAGACGAACCGGGCGAACAGGTGGCGCGCGTCGTGCGGGCCCGGCGACGACTCGGGGTGGTACTGCACGCCGTAGGCAGGGACGTCGAGCACCTCGATCCCCTCCACCGTCCCGTCGTTCAGGTTCACGTGCGTCACCCGCGCCCGCGCGCCGAGGCTCTCGTCGTCCACCGCGAAGCCGTGGTTCTGGGCGGTGATGTCGACCTTGCCGGTGGCGAGCTCCTTCACGGGCTGGTTCGCCCCGCGGTGACCGAACTTGAGCTTGTAGGTGCGGGCGCCGAGCGCGAGGGCGAGGATCTGGTGGCCGAGGCAGATGCCGAACACCGGAACCTTGCCGAGGAGCCCGGCGACGGCCTCGCGACCGCCCACCACCGCGGCGGGATCGCCCGGCCCGTTCGTGAGGAAGACGCCGTCCGGCGCGAGCGCGAGCGCCTCCGCCGCCGAGGTCCGCGACGGGACCACGGTGATCCGGCAGCCGGTCTCGGCGAGCAGCCGGAGCATGGCGCGCTTCAGCCCCCAGTCGTAGGCGACGACGTGGAACCGCGGCGCCTGCTCGTCCTCGCGCTCGCCGTCCGTCCAGAGGTCGGCTCCCTTCTGCCGCCACTCGTACGGAGTCTTCGTCGAGATGCGGGTGGCGAGGTCCTGCCCCTCCATGCCCGGCAGCGCGCGGGCGTGGTCGGCGAGCGCCTTCGCGCTCCCCTCGGTCGAGATGACGCCCATCTGCGCGCCGGCGGTGCGAAGGTGCTTCGTCAGGCGGCGGGTGTCGATCCCCGAGATGCCGACGATCCCGTGCTCGCGCAGGAAGCCGTCGAGGCTCTGCTCGGCGCGGAAGTTGGAGGGCTCCTCGGCGTGGTGGCGCACGATGAACCCGGTCGCGTGCGGCCGCGCCGATTCGCCGTCGGCGGCGCTCACGCCGTAGTTCCCCTGCTCGGGGTACGTCATGCAGATCATCTGACCGACGTACGACGGGTCGGTGAGGATCTCCTGGTATCCGGTCATGGACGTGTTGAACACCGCCTCGCCGGTCGCCTCGCCGGTCGCGCCGAAGGAGACGCCCTCGAAGGTGGTGCCGTCCGCCAGCGCCAGGATCGCCCGCTTCTTCATCGCTCCGCCTTGCCCTCCTCATGGACGAACCGGCCGCCCACGATGGTGTACACGCAACGTCCGACGAGCCGCTTCCCCTTCCACGGGGTGTTCTTCCCCTTCGAGTGGAGCCGCGCCGGATCGACGACCCACTCCGCCGCAGGGTCGAGCACCGCCACGTCGGCGGCCGCGCCGCGCGCGAGGGTGCCGGCGGCGATCCCGAAGGCGCGCGCCGGCCCGGCCGTCAGGGTCTCGACCAGGCGGCGCTCCGGGAGCACGCCCATCCGGACGAGATCCAGGCAGACGGGGAAGGCGGTCTCGAGCCCGACGATCCCGTTCAGCGCCGCGTCGAACTCGAGCTCCTTCTCGACGGCCGAGTGCGGCGCGTGATCGGTCGCGACCGCGTCGATCGTGCCGTCGGCGAGCCCCTCGCGCACGGCCTGCACGTCCTCGGCCGAGCGGAGCGGCGGGTTCATCTTGAAGTCGGTGGAGTAGCCGGAGGCCGCCACGTCCTCGTCGGTGAGGGCGAGGTGATGGGGCGCCGCCTCCGCGGTGACGGGGAGCCCGCGGCGCTTCGCCTCGCGGATCGCCCGCACCGCGCCGCGCGTCGACACGTGCTGCACGTGGAGACGGCCGCCGGTCAGCTCGAGGATCGCGAGGTCGCGCAGGACCATCACGTCCTCGGCCGCGCCGGGGACGCCCTTCAGTCCGAGCCGCGTCGCGACGGCGCCCTCGTGCATGACGCCCTTGCCGGCGAGGAGCGGGTCCTCCTCGTGGACGGCGACGACGAGCCCGAACGCCTTCGCGTACTCGAGCGCGCGCCGCATCAGCGCGGAGGAGACGACCGGCTTGCCGTCGTCCGACACCGCCACGCAGCCCGCCGCGCGGAGCTCGCCGTACTCGGCGAGCTCCTCGCCCCCCTGGTTCTTCGAGATGGCGCCCACCGGGAGCACGCGGGCGAGGCCCGCCGCCGCGGCGCGGGCGAGGACGAGCTCGGTGACCGCCGCGCCGTCGTTGACCGGCTTCGTGTTGGGCATCGCGCAGACGGTGGTGAACCCGCCCGCCACGGCGGCGCGCGCGCCGGTCGCGACGGTCTCCTTGTACTCCTGGCCGGGCTCGCGCAGGTGCACGTGCAGGTCCACGAACCCCGGCGTCACCCACTTGCCTCGGGCGTCCACCGCGCGGGCGTCGCGCGGTCGCTCGAGCCGCTCCGCGAGCTCGGCGATCTTCCCGTCCCGGACGACGACGGTGCGGATCCCGTCGACACCGCTCGCGGGGTCGATGACCCGCCCCCCCTCGATGAAGGTCGTGTCAGACATGGCCGACCGTCCTGGTGGGCTTGCACAGCTCACCCGAGCCCGATTCCGAGCCCGGAACTTCGGGCGCGGGCGCGGGCTCGTTCACGGGACGGCTTCCGCGCAGTGCGGGACCAAGCGTCATGGCTTCACCTCTCCCTCCGCATGCGTTCCGCCGGCGAGCAGGTAGAGGACCGCCATCCGGACCGCGACCCCGTTCTGGACCTGATCGAGGATGACGCTGCGCGCCCCGTCCGCCACCTCGGGGGCGAGCTCCACGCCGCGGTTGATCGGGCCCGGGTGGAGGACGAGGCAGGAGGGCTTCAGCCACTCCTGCGCCTTCTTCGCGCTGAGCCCCCAGAACTTCGAGTACTCGCGCGTGCCGGGGATGAGCGGATCGCCGATCCGCTCGTGCTGGATCCGGAGCATCACGACCGCGTCCGCCCCCTCGACCGCCTCGCGCAGATCGGTGTGCACCGTGGCGCCGAGCTTCTCGACGCCGATGGGGATCATGGTGGGCGGTCCGCAGAGCCGGACCTTAGCCCCGAGCTTCGGCATGGAGTGGAGGTCGGAGCGGGCGACGCGGGAGTGGCTGATGTCGCCCACGATCGCGACGGTCTTCCCCTCGAGCGTCCCGAGCCGCTCGCGGAGCGTGAAGCAGTCGAGGAGCCCCTGGGTCGGGTGCTCGTGGGCGCCGTCGCCCGCGGAGACGACCGAGCAGCGGACGTGCTGCGCGACGAGGCCGGGGGCGCCGCCCGCCGAGTGGCGGATGACCATCACGTCGGGCTTCATCGCCTCGAGGTTCCGGGCGGTGTCGACGAGCGTCTCGCCCTTCGTGACGGACGAGGTCGCTGAGGTCCAGTTGAGCGCGTCGGCGGAGAGGACCTTCGCCGCGATCTCGAACGAGCTGCGCGTCCGGGTCGAGGCCTCGAAGAAGAGGTTGACGACGCTCCTCCCGCGCAGCGACGGGACCTTCTTGATGGGCCGCTGGAGGACCTCCTTCATCGAGACCGCGAGGTCCAGGACCTCGAGCAGCTCCTCCCGCGCGTAGTCCTCGAGCGCGAGGCAGTGCCTGTGTCGGCCGATCACGTCGCCCTCCTCGCCTTGACCACGACGGCGTCCTCCGGCGCGCCCGACTCGCGCAGCCGGACCTGCACGTCCTCGTCGTCCGGGACCTCGATGCGCGCGCCGGCGAAGTCGGCGGAGATGGGCAGCTCGCGCCCGCCCCGGTCCACGAGCACCGCGAGCCACACGCGCCGCGGCCGGCCGAAGTCCACGATCTCGTCGAGCGCGGCGCGCACCGTCCGGCCCGTGTAGAGCACGTCGTCGACGAGGACGATGGTCTTCCCCTGCACCGGGAAGCGGATGTCGGTCGGCCCGATCACGGGGGCCGCGCCCTTCTCGGCGAGGTCGTCGCGGTAGAGCGCGATGTCGAGCGTCCCGAAGGGCGGCTCCGCCCCGAGCGCGGCGAGGAGCTCCTTCCGGAGCCGCTGGCCGAGGTGGACTCCGCCCCGCCGGATCCCCACGATGGCGAGGTCGCGCGCGGCGCCGCCCGTCTTCGCGCGGTCCGCGATCTCGCGGCCGAGGCGGCGCACCGCCCGGTCGATGTCCTGCGCGTTCATCCGCCCCTCCTTCATCGCCCCCGGCATCAGCGAGCCGGTCCCCAATCCGCCCTCGTGAGCTCTCCGGTGAGGTCCACCTCGAAAGCCTTCAGCTCGGTCCGGTTCAGGATGGGATAGACCACCTCGCGATCGTACTGGAAAGCGACGTGCAAGGTGGGCGGCTGCGCGGAGGCGTTCCGCTCCCAGGTGACCTGCCGCTCCTCGAGCGAGACGGCGGGGACGCTCTCCGCGCGACCGAGCGCGTCGGTGGGGGCGAGCTTCTCCAGGGAGCGGATCTTGAGGACCATGTTCCTGCGCAGCCCCTCGTCGTCGGGGTCCTTGATCGCCTGGTTCATGTAGTCCCGGACGACCTGCTTCACGGTGTAGTGCTCGAAGTAGAGGGGCATCCAGACCCACCCCAGGTAGCCGCCGCCCACCGCGATCGCGAGGAGCAGGAGCGTCACCCAGGAGACGCCGCCGCGCTCGGCGCGCCGGGGCTTCCCGGGAGTTCCTGATCCGCTCATACAGGGTGGAGCTTTTAGCGCTACTCCACGGTTTTGAAAAGCCGCTCGAATCGTGGACCGCCGCGTCCCTGCGGCCACGCGCCGCCGGCGCCCCAGCTGAAGAACACCACGAGCGCCTTGCCCGTCACGCGCTCGAGCGGCACCTGCCAGCCCCCCGCGGCGCGGCTGTCCGCCGAGCGGTCCCGGTTGTCTCCGAGGACGAAGACGTGGCCGGGCGCCACCACCTGGAACGGCCCCTCGCGCGCGGCGAGCCGCGTCCGGCGGCACTGGATGACGTCGTAGCTCGCGACGCCGGCGGCGGCCCCCGCCTGCCAGGCCGCCTCGGCGAGCGCCGGATCCATCTCCGAGGGCGGCGCGAGCGATCCCTTCGCGAGCGCCTCGCGGTAGCGGCGGCAGGTGTCGACGAACGGCGCGCCCGTCTCCTCGCTGCGCTCCTCGTAGGCGACCTCGCCGGCGGGGGTGCGCGGCTGTGGAACGCCGTTCACGAGGAGGACCTGCTCGCGCAGCTCGACGACGTCGCCGGGGACGCCCACCACCCGCTTCACGACGTCCACCCCGCGCTCCCTCGGGCTCTCGAAGACGACGACGTCCCCGCGCCGCGGCTCGCCGCTCCCGAGGATGCGCAGCCGCGTGAGCGGGACGCGGACGCCGTACGCGAGCTTCGAGACGAGGACGTGATCCCCGGGGAGGAGCGTCGGCGCCATCGAGCCGGACGGGATGCGGAAGGCCTCGATCGCGAACGCGCGCACGGCCAGGGCGACGACGATCGCCGCGAGGATCGCCTCGCCGTACTCGCGCCAGGCGGGCTTTCCGAGAGCGGCGAGGTGCCCGTCCCACAGGACGTCGAGCGCGCGGAGCGCCGCCGAGAGGCGATCGGGATCGCCGTCTCCCGCGGCCGCCTCCACCTCCTCGCAGGCCGCCTCGATCTCCTCGCGGACCCGCTTCGGGAAGCGCTTGCGCCGCCGCGCGACGAGCCCGCGGGCGTCGGCGGCGAACCGGCGCGCGTCGCGGCGCGCCCGCTCGAGCTTGCGCAGCGGATTCGCCACCCGTCTCCTCTCTACTCCTCCACCTTGAGGACGGCGAGGAACGCCTCCTGCGGGATCTCCACCGAGCCCACCTGCTTCATGCGCTTCTTCCCCTCCTTCTGCTTCTCGAGGAGCTTGCGCTTGCGGGAGATGTCGCCGCCGTAGCACTTCGCGAGGACGTTCTTGCGGAACGCCTTCACCGTCTCGCGCGAGATGATCTTCGCGCCGATCGCCGCCTGGATCGCGACCTCGTACATCTGCTTCGGGATCACCGTCTTGAGACGCGCGCACAGCTCGCGGCCGCGCTGGTAGGAGTGCTCGCGGTGCACGATGATGCTGAGCGCGTCCACCGGCTCGCCGTTCAGGAGGAAGTCGAGCTTCACGAGGTCGGCCTCCTCGTACCCCTTCAGCTCGTAGTCGAGGCTGGCGTAGCCGCGCGAGATGCTCTTCAGCTTGTCGAAGAAGTCGAACACGACCTCGGCGAGCGGGAGGTCGTAGGTGATCTGGACGCGCCGCGTGCCGATGTACTTCAGGTCCTTCTGCACGCCGCGGCGGTCCTGGCAGAGCTTCAGGATCGCGCCCACGTCGTCGGTGCGGCCGTGGATGTGGCAGACGAGGATGGGCTCCTCGAGCTTCGCGATCTTCTGGATCGGCGGCAGCTTGGCCGGGCTGTCGATCTCCACGACCTTCCCCTGCGTGTCGGTGACCCGGTACACGACGGAGGGCGCGGTGGTGATGAGCGACAGCGCGTACTCGCGCTCGAGCCGCTCGTGCACGATCTCCAGGTGCAGCAGGCCGAGGTATCCGCAGCGGAAGCCGAAGCCGAGCGCCTGCGAGGTCTCCGGCTCGAAGGTGAAGGCGGAGTCGTTGAGGCGGAGCTTCGTGAGCGCGTCTCGCAGGTTGTCGTAGTCGGCGGCGTCGATGGGGAAGACGCCCGCGAAGACCATCGGCTTCATGACCTTGAAGTCGGGGAACGGCTCCGCCGTCGGCCTGCCGAGCTCGGTGATCGTGTCGCCGACCTTCGCGTCGTGGACGTCCTTCACGTTCGCGACGACGATCCCGACCTCGCCGGCGATGAGCTGCGGCACGGGGCGCGAAAACGGGCCGAAGACGCCGAGCTCCTGCACCTCGAAGTCCCGCTTGTTCGACCAGAGCTTGATCTTCTGCTTCGTCGCGAGGGTGCCCTCGAAGACGCGCACCAGCATGACGACGCCGCGGTAGGTGTCGTACCAGGAGTCGAAGATGATGGCCTTGAGGGGCGCCGCGGGATCTCCAGCCGGCGGCGGCACCTTCTGGACGATCTGCTCCAGGATCTCGACGATGCCGATGCCCTCCTTGGCGGAGGTCGGCACCGCGTCCTTCGCGTCGAGCCCGATGACCTCCTCGATCTCGCGCCGGACGCCCTCGACGTCGGCCGAGGGCAGGTCGATCTTGTTGATGACCGGGATGATCTCGAGATCGTGATCGAGCGCCTGATAGACGTTCGCGAGCGTCTGCGCCTCGACGCCCTGGCTCGCGTCCACGACGAGGACCGCGCCCTCGCAGGCGGCGAGGGAGCGCGAGACCTCGTACGCGAAGTCGACGTGTCCCGGGGTGTCGATGAGGTTCAGCTCGTAGTCCCGGCCGTCGCGGGCCCGGTAGGCCATGCGGACCGTCTGGGCCTTGATGGTGATCCCGCGCTCGCGCTCGAGCTCCATGTTGTCGAGGAACTGCGCCTGCGCGTCGCGCTTCGTGACGGTTCCCGTGGCCTCGAGGAGGCGGTCCGCGAGCGTCGACTTCCCGTGATCGATGTGGGCGATGATCGAGAAGTTGCGGATGTGCGCGTTGGACTCGGCCATGGGGCGACCGCTTCTAACATGCGCGATAACGGGGGGCCATGCCGCGACCGCCGCGCGCTCTGCCGCTCCGCGGCGCCTGCACCGCGCGTGAGAAGCGCTCGCACGACCGGGCGCGGCTCCGGCGTGGATGCGTGGATGTCAGATCGCCCCGCTAGCGTCGCCGCTCTGGCACGAGATCGCCCCTGATGGGCCCTCCCCCCGGAAAGCCCATGATGTTGTATGGATATCGATGTAGTGCACCATATGTTGTGGTCATCGGACGGGCACGGATGCTAGAGTGCCTTTCTCGCGCTCTGCCGAGTGCGGGCGGAGCAGGAGGTCGGGCGGCAGGGGCGCGGGTCGGAACGAGCACGCCAAACTCATCGCGAAATCCCCTGGTTCACTGATCGCGGGCCGGCCAGGGGCGCTTCGGAAGGTGGGATGCCAGCGCATCCCGCTCAGGGGATGCTTGCGCGCGGGCCGGGATGCCCGCGGGGTGGAGGACGGAAGATGATGGAGCGTGAATTCGTCGGGCAGAAGGCGAAGGGCTCGAAGATCCAGAGGAAGGCCCAGAAGCGCGGGCTCGCGATCGAGCGGTACTTCACGACGAAGGGGGTCGATCCTTCCGAGGAGATCGCCTGGGAGATCCGCACCGCGCAGATCACCGGCGACGGCGGGGCCGTCATCTTCGAGCAGAAGGACGTCGAGGTCCCGAAGTCCTGGTCGCTGCTCGCGACGAACGTCGTCGCGTCGAAGTACTTCCGTGGTTCGCTCGGCTCGCCGACGCGCGAGCGCTCCGTGCGCCAGCTCGTGTCCCGCGTCGTGCAGACGATCGCCGCGTGGGGGCGCAAGGACGGCTACTTCGCCGCCGAGGAGGACGCCGCCGCCTTCGAGGCCGAGCTCGCGCACCTCGTCTACCGGCAGAAGATGAGCTTCAACTCGCCCGTCTGGTTCAACGTCGGCGTGGAGGAGCACCCGCAGTGCTCCGCCTGCTTCATCAACTCGGTCGGCGACTCGATGGACTCGATCCTGAAGCTCGCGCACACCGAGGGCATGCTCTTCAAGTACGGCTCGGGCGCCGGCTCGAACCTTTCCAAGATCCGATCCTCTAAGGAGCGGCTCTCCGGCGGCGGCGAGGCCTCCGGCCCGGTGTCGTTCATGCGCGGCTTCGACGCGTTCGCGGGCGTCATCAAGTCGGGCGGCAAGACCCGCCGCGCCGCGAAGATGGTGATCCTCGACGCCGACCACCCCGACGTCGTCGAGTTCGTGGCCTGCAAGGCCGACGAGGAGAAGAAGGCCTGGGCGCTCATCGACGCGGGCTACGACGGCGGGTTCAACGTGAAGGGCGGCGCCTACGACTCCGTCTTCTTCCAGAACGCGAACCACTCCATTCGCGTGACCGACGCCTTCATGCGCGCGGTGATCGATGACCGCGAGTGGGCTCTGACCGCCCGCATCGACGGCAAGGTGGTCGACACGATCCGCGCTCGCGAGCTCATGCGGAAGGTGACCGAGGCGGCCTGGATGTGCGGCGATCCCGGAATGCAGTTCGACACGACGATCAACGCCTGGCACACCTGCCCGGGCACGGATCGGATCAACGCGTCGAACCCGTGCTCGGAGTACATGTTCCTCGACGACTCCGCCTGCAACCTCGCCTCGCTCAACCTGATGCACTTCCGGTCGATCGACGGCGGGTTCGACGTGGATGCGTTCCGGCGCGCGGTGGACCTCACCGTGCTCGCCCAGGAGATCCTGGTCTCGAACGCGAAGTATCCGACCGCGCCGATCGGCAAGACGAGCGAGGAGTACCGCCCGCTCGGGCTCGGCTACGCCAACCTCGGCGCGCTCCTCATGGCGGGCGGCCTTCCCTACGACTCCGACGGTGGCCGCGCCTGCGCCGGCGTGATCACCGCGCTCATGACGGGCGAGGCGTACGCGATGAGCGCGCGCATCGCCGAGCGGATGGGCCCCTTCGCCGGGTTCGAGCGGAACCGGGAGCCCTTCCTCGGCGTCATCCGCAAGCACGCGCAGCACGTCGACCGCATCGATCCGACGCTCGTCGCCGGTGGCCTGCTCGGCGCGGCGCGCGACGCGTGGTCCGACGCGCTCCGCGGCGGCGTCGCGAGCGGCTTCCGCAACGCGCAGGTGACGGTGCTCGCCCCGACCGGCACGATCGGCTTCATGATGGACTGCGACACGACCGGCATCGAGCCGGACATCGCGCTCGTCAAGTACAAGAAGCTCGTCGGCGGCGGCGTCCTCAAGATCGTGAACAACACCGTCCCGGCCGCGCTGCAGCGGCTCGGCTACTCGACCGAGACGATCTCCTCGGTCCTCCAGTTCATCGACGAGATGGAGACCATCGAGGGGGCGCCCGGCGTCGAGCCGGACCACCTGCCCGTGTTCGACTGCGCGTTCAAGCCGCACAACGGCACGCGCTCGATCCACTACATGGGCCACATCCGGATGATGGGCGCGGTCCAGCCCTTCCTCTCCGGCGCGATCTCGAAGACGGTGAACATGCCGGCCGCGGCCACGCCGGAGGACATGGAGACCGCCTACCTCGAGGCGTGGAAGCTCGGGCTGAAGGCGATCGCGGTCTACCGCGACGGCTGCAAGCGGAGCCAGCCGCTCAACACGAAGAGCGGCGACGGCGCGAACGAGGAGGCCCGGACCGACGAGCGCCTCGCGCGCCGCCGGCTCCCCGACGAGCGCCGCTCGATCACGCACAAGTTCTCGATCGGGGGGCACGAGGGCTACATGACCGTCGGCATGTACAACGACGGCACGCCGGGCGAGCTGTTCGTGACGATGGCGAAGGAGGGTTCCGTCGTCTCGGGGCTCATGGACAACTTCGCCACCATGATCTCGATGGCGCTCCAGTACGGCGTCCCGATCAACGTGCTCTGCGACAAGTTCAGCCACACGCGGTTCGAGCCGTCGGGATTCACGGGGAACCCGGAGATCCCGATCGCGAAGTCGATCACGGACTACATCTTCCGCTGGCTCGCGCTGAAGTTCCTGCCGAGCGAGGACGGCGCCGCGGCGCAGCCGTACCTCCCCGGCGTCGAGCCGGCGTCTCCGAAGCGGGCATCGCAGAAGCTGATCGAGGCGAAGCCGCTCCCGCCCGCCGAGGCCGCCCCGAGGGGGAACGGCGCCGTCGAGAGGCAGACCGACGCGCCACCCTGCCCCACCTGCGGATCGATCACGGTGCGGAACGGCGCCTGCTACAAGTGCACGAACTGCGGGTCGACGACGGGGTGCAGCTAGCGCGGGCGCCCTGCGCCTCCCCGGGGCAGCGCGGTCGCTCCGGGGAGCCCGGCCCGCCGTGCGCCCGGGACGTTGCGCCTCGGGGCGCCGTGCAGAACGTTCGGGAGGAGGACTCCCGTGCGCTCGTTCCTCGCGGTCATCGCGCTCTCCGTCGTTCCGGGCTGCTTCTCGTACGGCGCCATCCACAGCTACCGCACGGAGGGCGGGCGCCCGCTCGCCGACCCCGGTCGCGGGGACGCGTACCTCGTGTGGCACGACGGCGCGGGCTGGCACCTGCGCGCGCGCTCGGACGTCGGCCACGTGTTCGAGGGAGTCGTCGAGGGGGGGCGCCCGCGCGCGGTCGCGGCGGTGGGGATCGCGCCCGCGGCGCTGCGGACCGACGGCGGGGCCATCGCGTTCTCGTTCGTCCCACCCGCGGCGCGCGCGGAGGTCGGGTTCGACTGGCAGGGCGGCTGCACCGAGCTCTCGCTGTACGTCGACGGGGACTCGCACCCGCTGCGGATCTTCGCGGGGGCATTCGGGGCGAGCCCGCCGCGGATCCCGTTCGCGCTGTGTCCATGACGCCGCGGCGCGTCCGAGCGGGTGACGGCACTTCGGGGGAAGGGCCGCGCCTCCGGCGCGGCGTGTTCCGCGGCGCAAGCGCCGCGGCGCTAGCGAAACTCCCGCGCGCGGCTCCCCACCTGCGGCGCGAGCGCGAGCGGCGCGACCGACTCGACCCGCACGTTCACGACCCCGCCGCTCCGCTCCACGCGCCCTCGCGCGAGGAGGTAGGGGGCGCCGCGCACCACCGTCCGGCAGCGCTCGTACACCTCCGCCATGACGACGAGGTTCGCGATCCCGGTCTCGTCCTCGAGCGACACGAACACGATTCCCTTCGCCGTCTCGGGGCGCTGCCGCACGATGACGAGCCCCGCCACCTCGACGGAGGCGCGATCGGGAAGGCGCGCGAGCTCGCGCGCGGTGCGGACGCAACCGCTCGCGAGCGACGGACGGAGCACGGCCATCGGATGGGCGCGCGTGGACAGCCCGGTCGTGGCGAAGTCGGCCGAGACCTCCTCGGCGGCGCTCGCGGCCGGGAGGTCGGGATCGGGCTCCTGCGGCCCGACGCCGGCGAAGAGATCGCCGGGATCCGCCTCCACCCCGAGGCTCCGCCAGACCGCGCTCCGCCGGTCGGGCGCGAGCGCACCGAGGGCGCCCGCCTCGGCGAGGCGCAGGAGCCACGCCCGCGAGAGGCCGGCGCGCCGGACGAGGTCGCCGAGCGAGCGGAACGGGGCGGCCCGCCGCGCGGCCACCACGGCGTCCCCGACCGCGCGCGGCAGGCCGCGGACGGCCTGGAGCCCGAGGCGGAGGGCAGGCGACTCCCCCGCCGCGACGGGATCGCCCTCCGCCCTGCCGAGATCAGTCCTCGCGGCGGAGCCGCCCTCCGCTCCGGGGGCCTCGAGCGCGCTCTCCCACCCGCTCGCCGCCACGTCCACTCCCCGCACCGGCACCCCGTGCCGCTTCGCGTCCTCGATGAGCGTGTGCGGCGCGTAGAACCCCATGGGCTGGCTGTTCAGGAGCGCGCAGGCGAAGGCGGCGGGGTGATAGCGCTTCAGCCACGCGGAGGCGTACACGAGGAGCGCGAACGAGGCGGAGTGCGACTCGGGGAACCCGTAGCCGGCGAACCCGAGCAGCTGGCTGAAGATGACCTCGGCGTCCGCGGCCGTGATCCCCCGCTCCGCCATCCCGGCGAGCAGGCGCGCCTTCATCGCCTCGATCCGCTCGTGGGAGCGGCGGTGGGTCATGACGCGCCGGAGCTCGTCCGCCTCGCCCGGCGTGAACCCCGCCGCGACGACCGCGAGCCGCATGATCTGCTCCTGGAAGAGCGGGACACCCAGCGTCTTCGCGAGGATCGGCTCGAGGGGCGGATAAGGGTAGCGGACGCGCTCCCGGCCGTCGCGCCGGCGCAGGTACGGGTGGATCATCCCTCCCTGGATCGGGCCGGGCCGGACGATGCCCACCGAGATGACGAGATCGTAGAAGTTCCGCGGCTTGAGTCGCGGGGCGAGCGACATCTGTGCGCGCGACTCCACCTGGAACACGCCGATCGAGTCCGCCTTCGTGAGCATCTCGTACACCGCCGGGTCCTCGGCCGGGATCGTGGCGAGCGAATCCGGGTGAGGGGCCGACGTCGGCGACGCCGGCGCAGGGCGATGGACGGCGAGGAGCGCGAACGTCCGCGAGAGCGCGGTGAGCATGCCGAGCCCGAGCAGGTCCACCTTGAGGAGGTTGAGCTCTGCGAGATCGTCCTTGTCCCACTGCACGATCGTTCGCCCCGGCATCGCGGCCGGCTCGATCGGGACCGTCTCGCAGAGGGGCCGCCGCGTGATGACGAACCCGCCGACGTGGATCGAGAGGTGGCGCGGGAAGCCCACCAGCTCGCGGGCCAGCTCGAGCGTGAGCCGCACGCGCTCGGAGTCCGCGCCGTCGAGCCCGGCCGCGGCGAGCTGCGCCGGCCCGACCGCCGCAAGATCGTCGTACATCCCGAGCTGCTTCGCGAGCCGGTCCACCTGCGCGAGCGACAGGCCGAGCGCCTTCCCCACGTCCCGGAGCGCCGACTTGCCGCGGTAGGTGATGACCTCGCACACCATGCCGGCTCGATCGCGGCCGTACCGCTCGTAGACGTACTGGAGGACCTCCTCGCGCCGCTCGTGCTCGAAGTCCACGTCGATGTCGGGCGGCTCGCCACGCTCGGCCGAGATGAACCGCTCGAACAGGAGCCCCATCCGCACGGGGTCGATCGAGGTGATCCCGAGGACGAAGCAGACGGCGGAGTTGGCGGCGCTGCCCCGCCCCTGGCACAGGATGCCGCGCGCGCGCGCGAACCGGACGACGTCCCAGACCGTGAGGAAGTAGCTCGCGTACCCGAGCTCCTCGACGAGCGCGAGCTCCTTCGCGAGCTGGCGGCCGACGTCCTCCGGCGGCTCGCCGCCGTACCTCCAGCGGGCCCCCTCCCTCACGAGCTCGCGCAGGAGCGGCATCCCGCTCACACCGACGTCTGGCGCCGTCGGGCGCCAGACGTCGCGGGAGACGGCCGCACGCGCGGCGGCGTTCGGAGCTTCGGTCGCGCGTTCCCCGCCGCCCGCGTACACGAGTTCGTCGTCGGTCACGTCCCGCGAAGCGGAGAGCGACACGGGCGTCGTCGTCCGGAGCGGCAGGTTCGAAACGTGCTCGACCGTTCGCTCGGCATGGGGCGGGCTCGAGAGCGCGACCGCCGCCCCACCCGCGACCGCGCCCGGCTCGACAACCACCGGCGGGAGCGGATGCTCGCCCCGGATCTCCTCCATCCGGAACCGGCACGCGTCGGCGATGGCCGCGGCGTTCGCGAGCCCCTCGGGGAAGTCGTGCCACAGCCGCGCCATCTCCTCGGGCCCCTTCAGCGTCCGCTCCGCGTTCGGGAAGAGCCGTCGACCGGCCCGATCGACCGACGTGCGGAGCCGCACGCAGGCGACGACGTCCTGAAGCCGCTGCCGGGCGCGGTCGTGGGTGTGCACGTCGTTCGTGACCGCCACCGCGATCCCGAGCCGATCGGCGACCGAGCGCGCCGCCCGGTTGCGCGCCTCCTCGCCGGCGATCCGGTGGCGCGCGACGGCGACGGCGAGCCGGGCGCCGAACGCGTCCCGCAGCCGTACGGCGGCGTCGCCGTCCGCGCCGGGGTAGAGCGCGAAGAGCCCGCGTGCGCGCGCCCCGACCTCGGCGAACGCGACCCCGATCTCGTCCTTCTCGCGGCGCGGCGCTCCCGTCCGCGCCTCGCCGCCGTGGGCGAGCGTCGCGAGGCGGCACAGGTTCGCGTACCCCTCCCGATCCTGCGCGAGGAGCACGAGCGGCACGGGCCGGCCGAGCTCGAGCCCGCTGACCGAGAGCTCGGCACCGACGACGAGCGGCAACCCGCGCCGCTTCGCCTCGGCGTGCGCCCGCACGACTCCGTACAGGCCGTTCCGGTCGGCCAGCGCGAGGGCGGAGAGGCCGAGCTCGGCGGCGCGTGCCACCAGCTCCTCCGGGTGGCTCGCGCCGGCGAGGAAGGAGAAGCACGATCGGCAGCGGAGCTCCGCGTACCGGGGCGCGCCCGAGCTCCGCTCCGAGTGCGCCATCAGTCGAAGAACCCGTGGAGGTAGAGCCGGCCGTCGCCGCCGTCGCGGTACACCCAGCAGTCGCCGAGCCCGTCGAGCCGGACCCGGTAGTAGTCGCGGTCGAACGGCCCCGCGAGATCAGCACCCGCGGCGAAGCCGCGCTCCGCTTTGGGGGCCCCCTGGGGGGCCCACCACTCCCCCCGCAGCCGCTCGGGTCCGTCGATGGCGAGGACCTCGCGCGCGCGGCCGTCGACGCGCAGGGCGGTGACCCGTCCCCCCTCCCCCTCCGCAACGACCGCCGCGGGCGAGGAGAGGAGACGCGTGGGCCTCGCCCCCCCCTCCTCTCCCTGGCGTGGAGAGCGGGCACGGGGAGGGAGCCCCGTGAACGGCACCTCGCGGTAGCCTCCCTCCGGCCTGTGCCGGTCGACCGGCTCTGCCGCGAAGAGCGCCCCCTCCCCGAGCCGCACCGCGAGGCGCGCCAGCACCCCTTGCAAGGCCGCGATCGCCTCGGGTCGATCGCCGATGGCGAGCTGCTCGACGCTGACGGCAGCGACCTCGACCGCGGCGAGCCGGACCGCGATCACCGGCGCGGCGAGCCGCAGCGAGAAGAGATGCTCCTTCACGGGAAGGAGCCACCGCGTCGCGTCGGCGGTCGCCGCTGCGAGCGGAACGAGGAGGCGCTCCTCGCCGCGCGGATCGAGCTTCAAGACGATCTTGAGCCGGCTCGCCCCGAGACCGCGCCCCGCGAGGCGGGCCGCGACGCGGTCGGCGAGCCGTTTCAGCGCGAACAGCAGCGGATCGGCGCTCTCGGCGGGCCCCTCCAGATCGAGCGCCTCCTCGGGGAGCGTCTCCGGGATCCATCGCACGAGCGGCGAGGCATCGTCCCCGCGCGCGAGCCGCGCGGCGGCGACGCCGTCCGGCCCGAATCGATGCGCGAGCGTGCCTTCGGGAAGGCGCGCGAGCGCGCCGGCGCTGTCGACGCCGAGCGCGCCGAGGCGAGCCGCGATCTCGGGCGCGAGCCCGAGCGCGGCCACCGGAAGCGGCGCGAGCGTCGCCGCCGCGCCGTCCGGCGCGACCCACGTGATCGTGCCCGCGGCGTGCCGCGCGATGGCGCGGGCCGGCCCGCGTCCGGTCGCCACCGCCGCCCGGGCGGCGTAGCCCATCTCCGCGGCGACCGCGACCGCGCGCCGGGCGAGGAGCTCCTCCGCCTCGCGCGGCGCACACCGCGACGCGAGGAGGTGCGCCGCGCTCGCGTCGAGGAGGAGCACGTCGGGCGGCGACGGCTCCACCGCAGGCGCCAGCGCCAGCATCGCCTCGGCGAGGCCGCGCAGCGCGGCCCGGTCCGCCGCGGGGTCCGCGACGACGTGGACGAGCCGGCCGCAGGCGGCGAGCGCCTCCGCGAGCGACGCGCCCGCGCGGACCCCCGCCGCACGCGCCGCGGCGTCGCCGCACAGGATCCGCCCGCCGGCGACGACCGCGAGCGGGGTGCCGCCCGGCTCGCGGGCGCGCGCGATGCGCTGGAGCGGCAGGTCCGGCAGGAGGACCGCCAGGACCCGCGGCGACGCTTCACGCCGCACGTCCACCTCCCCCCGCGGGGACGGCGGCCGGCCCGAGCAGCGCGCGGCGGGCGACGACGCGGCCCGCCTCAGTCGCGAGCTCGAGCCGGACCGCCACGCGGAAACGCAGCCCGCCCTCCGGAGCGGTGAGCCAGAGCCCGATGGTCCCGCCGCGCTCGGCGGCCGCCTGCAGCCGGCGGGCGATCGCGTCGGCGCCGGCGATCCCGCGCGGCACGGGGACGTCCATCGCCACCGCTGCGAACGCGCCGGAGGCGAGGAGCGCCTCGCACGCCCACAGCGCCGCCCGCCAGGGTGCCTCTCGAGCCGGGGGCCTCCTCCCCGCGGCGGGGAGGAGAGGACGGACCACGAGGAGGCGGGTGAGGTCCACGCCGCGCGCCGCGGCAGCGGGCGGATAGAGCTCGCCGCGGCCGTCCACCCAGGCGAACAGATCTTCCGGGTCCAGCGCGGCCAGAAGCGAGAGGGCGGCTGCCGTCTTTCCGCTCGCCGGGCCGCCCGACAGCTCGGAGAGCGCGCCCCGCGGGAACCCGCCGCCGGGCAGCGCCGCGTCGATGGCAGCGAGCCGGCAGGCGACCGTCCCACCGCGCCGCCCGGGACGGCGCTCGATTCGCCCGATCTCCTCGCGCAGGTGGGCGAGGGTGAGGTGCTTCCCCGAGTGCGGCATGCCGGTCCGAACCTCCTGATCGCACGATAGCTGCACGTCCGTTCAGGTAGCAAGCCGGTCTGACAAGGGATCGCGAGGAGGCCCCGTCTGTCGCGTCCGGGGTCGAGCACTACCGTATTGAAACCAACGACGCGCCAAGGCGGGTGCCTGGTCCGTCTCCAACGGAGCAGTGGGAGGGGTAATCACATGAAGATGGGAAAGGGAATGGTCGCGGGGCTGGGGATCGCCAGCCTGCTCATCGCGCTGCCCGCGGGAGCGCAGTCGAGCAGCTCGCCGGGGTCGTCGGGCTCCTCTGGGTCGATGGGGAGCAGCGGCTCGACCTCCGACACGTCCAAGGACAAGTCGTCGGCCGGCTCGGCCGGGTCCTCGTCGGACACGTCGAGCGGTAGCTCCGCCATGGGCGGGACGGCGTCGGCCGGCGCCGCCGGCCAGCACGAGATCACGGGCAAGGTCGAGAAGCTCGACCGGACGAAGAAGGAGCTCTCGCTCCGCCTCAAGGTCAGCGACGACACGCAGGTGATGAAGGACGGGCAGCGGGCGTCCCTCTCCGACATCAAGGAGGGCGACCAGGTTCGCGCGAGCTTCACCGGCTCGGGCGACACGCTCCAAGTCCAGCGGATCGACGTGATGAGCTCCGCCAAGGGCGGGGCGGTTTCGCCCGGCGCGCCCTCCAGCGCGCCCTCCGGCGGGCCCTCGAGCGCGCCCGGCGGCTCTACGCCAGGCGGCTCGCAGCAGCCAGGCGGCTCGCAGCAGCCAGGCGGCCGCGGCTACTAGCTGGACGAAACGCGAAGGGCGGGCGGCCTCGCAGCCGTCCGCCCTTCTTCGCCGCGGGACGGCCGGCAGCGGTTACGTGCGCGGCTCCCCCGAGGCCTGCTGCGCATCGGCGTCTGCCCGCACCTTCTCGTCGGCTCGCACCTTCTCCATGTCGAGCGCGCGCACCTGACGGATGAGGTCCTCGAGCGCTGCCTCGGGGAGCGCGCCCGGCTGCGAGAACAGCAGGACCTTGTCGCGCAGGATCATGAGCGTCGGGATCGAGCGGATCTCGAAGGCGCCGGCGAGATCCGGGCTCGCCTCGGTATCGATCTTGCCGAAGGTGATGTCGGGGTGCTTCTGCGCGACCTTCTCGTAGGTCGGCGCGAACGCGCGGCAGGGACCGCACCAGGCAGCCCACCAGTCGAGGAGGACGATGCCGTCCCCGTCCACGACCTGCTTGAAATTCGCGCCCGTGATCTCGACCGTCGCGTTGCCCATGGAGAGCCCTCTCGCGCCCGCCGAGGCTCGGCCGCGCGCTCACAGGTCTGATACCGGCGCGTCGAAAAGGGTTCGCCTCCCCGGTGGGGTCGGTCCTCCGACCCGTGAACGAGCCCGCGCCCGCGCCCGCGCCCGAACCAGCCGGGCTCGGGCTGGGGCTCGGACTCGGGCTCGGGGCTCAATCGCACTGGGCAGTGCCGTCAGCGGACGGGCGGGTACTTGTGCAGCTTCCGCTGGAGCGAGCGGCGGTGGATGCCGAGGCGACGGGCGGCCTCCGAGATGTTCCCTCCGCAGTCGGAGAGGACGCGCTGGATGTGCTCCCACTCCGCGCGCGCGAGCGAGGGGGTCTCGATCCCCTTCTCCTTCGCGGTGTTCGTCCCGTTCAGGGCCGCGAGGATCTCGTCTGCGTCCGCCGGCTTCGGCAGGTATCCGATCGCGCCCTCGCGAACCGCCTCGACGGCGGTGGCGATGCTCCCGTAGCCCGTCAGCATGAGGATGCGCGTCGCGGGATCCTGCTTCTTCAGCTCGCGCATGAGCTCGATGCCGCTCCCGCCCGGCATGCGCAGGTCGAGGACCGCCATCTCGGGCGAGTCCTTGGCAGCCTCGCGGAGCGCGTCCTCGGAGCTGCCGGCGGTGCGCACCTCGTAGCCGCGCGTGCGGATCGCGGTGGCGAGCCGCTCGCGCAGCACCTCGTCATCGTCGACGAGCAGGATGCTCGGCAAGGACTCGCGGGTGACTTCGGCGTTCATCATGTGGTGCTCCTCTCGGCGGCGTTCGCCGCCGGCAGATCGATCCAGGCCTCGGTGCCGGATCCGGGGCGGGAGGCAATGTGGAACTCGCCACCGAGCTGCTCGGCGAGCGCACGCGTCAGGAAGAGCCCGAGCCCCATCCCCTCACCCGGTCCCTTCGTCGTGAAGAAAGGCTCGCCCACGCGAGCGAGCACCTCGGGCGCCATCCCGGGCCCGCGGTCCTGCACCGTCGCGCGCACGTGCCCGCGCTCCGCGGTCACGCGCAGCGTCACCGGCACGGCCGGTCCGGATGCCTGCAGCGCGTTCTTGAGCAGGCCGCGCAGCGCGTCGCCGAGGGCGCGCGGCGGGCCGACGAGCTCGGCTCCGCGACGGGGGACGGCCTCGACGCGCACGCGCTCGCGCCCGTTCAGCCCGTCGAGCGCGGTCTCGACCCACTCCTGCACCGTGAGGTGCGCGAGCGACTCGCCGACGTTCTCGCCGGCGTGCGCGGCCATCCGGTCGAGGATCTCGCGGCAGCGGGCGACCTGATCGCGGACGAGCTGGAGGTCTGCCCGCACCTCGTCCGACACGCCGACGGACAGGGAGCGCTCGACCTCCTTCGCCACGACGGCGATCGTGGAGAGCGGGGTCGAGAGCTCGTGCGCCGCGCCCGCGGCGAGGGTCGCGAGCGAGGCGAGCTTCTCGCGCCGCGCCGCCTGCGCGCGGGTGACATCGAGCTCGAGCTCGCGCTGCGCCAGGGCGCTCGACACGCGCTGGACGAAGAACACGACGAAGATGGCGGTGAGCGCGCACGCGACCCACATGCCGTGCAGGTGGGCCCGCATCGACTGCTTCTGGTCGAGCAGCATCCGGATGTGATGGCCCGGGCCGACCAGCGCCTCGTGGAGGAAGAGCCCCGCGAAGGCGAGGAGGCTCGCCGCCATCAGCGCCCACGACCAGCGCGGCGGCAGCAGCACTGCCGCGAGGGCGACGTTCACGAGGTAGAAGGTCGAGAACGGGTTCGACGCGCCGCCGGTCAGATCGAGGAGGACCGTGAGGACGAGGACGTCGAGGAGCATCACCGCCGCGATGGAAGCGTCGGTCACGCGAACCCGCCGCCCCCACGCACCGAGCGCGAAGTTCGCGACCACCTCGACGGCGAGAAGGCCTCCGAGCGTCGTGACCGGAAGCCCGATGCCAGTGATGGCGTCGGCTCCGACCACCACCACCGCCTGTCCGAGAATCCCCCACCAGTGAAGCTGGACGATCCAGGACAGGTTGATGCGCCCGCGCTCCTCCGCCACCTCGCCGCGCTCCGCGAACGAGCGCGCCGCGATGCGGAACGGCTCGCGAGCCGAGGTCAAAGGGGGCTCGGCGGGGGCGAGCGTGTGGGCGGAAGACTCGTGCATGTGCGCGAAACGCTTGGTCGACAAAACGCTACCACACCCGAAGGCGTGCGGCGCAGGCGCGGCGCGGTGCCGCACGATCGCACGCGATCGCCCGCAGGATCGCTCGCGCTCCCCTGCCTTGACGTCGCGTGCCGGGGGCCCGTACGTTCGCGACTTCCATGAAGAGAGGTCGCCGCAGGACGCTCGCCTCCACGCTCGCGGACGCCCTCGTCGGCGTGCCGGGGGCCGAGCCGGTCGCGCTCCGTTCCGCGTTCGCGGAGGCGTGCGGCCCGCGGCTCGCGCGGGAGGTCTCTATGCGCGGCGTCACCCGCGAGGGCCGGCTGCTCGTGGTCGTGCGGACGGACGCCTGGGCGACGCAGGTGAAGGCGCTCGCGCCGGAGCTGTGCGCGCGGGTGAACGCGCGGATGGGCCGCGCCGTCGCGCAGGGCCTCGACGTTCACCTCGCCGCGGGACGCTGATGCGCCGGACCACCCTCGCGGCCGCGCTCGCCGCGCTCGCCGCGTTCGCGACCGGGCTCGAGCCCCGCGCCGGCGACGTCTACGGCCCCGAGCCCTCGGCGGTGCCCTCTCCCGTCGAGACCCACGCCCTCGAGCTCTCTCGCGCACGACTCGCCCGCCGCGGCGGCGGGCCCCGCACGTCGCCCGCGCTGGTGGTCGCCGCGCGTGAGCTCGCCGCGCTCGCCGCCTCCGGCGAGTCCGATCCGATCGCGCCGCGACGCGTGCGGGGGGCCCTGGCGCGCGCCCTTGGCTACGACGCGGCGCCTGCCGCCGTGCTCGTCGCTGCAGCGCCGGAGGAGGCCGCCCGCGCGGTCGCAAGGGCGCTCCCGCGCGACCGCGCCAGCCACGTCGGGGCAGGCGCGGTGGAGCGGGACGGCAGGACGTGGATCGTCCTGCTCCTCACCGAGCGCAAGGTGAAGCTCGATCCGTTCCCGCGCGAGGTGGCGCCACGCGCGCACGCGGTGCTCGCGGGCACCCTCAGCGCGCCACTCGGGCGTCCCCGCGTCTTCATCACCGGCCCGTCCGGCGAGGCCAGCGAGGCCCCCAACGCAGGCGGGGCGGGCGGCCGCGGCTTCCGGGTCCCCGTCGAGTTCCCGAGCGCGGGCCGCTACGTCGTCGAGATCGTCGCCGAGGGCGCCGGAGGCCCCGAGGTCGCGGCGATCCTGACGGTGTCCGCGGGCGGCGCGCCCCTCGACCCGCCGCGCGCGCCGGCGCGGCGGCCCGACCCCGAGGACCGGACCGCCGCCGAGCGCGCCGTGGTCGATGCGCTCAACGCGACGCGGCGCCGCCACGGGCTCGCCCCGGTGACGAGCGTCCCGGAGATCGCCGAGGTCTCGCGCCGCCACAGCGAGGCGATGGCCGCGGCGGGACGGGTCGCGCATCTCGTGGCGGGCTCGGGCGAGGTCGGCGAGCGGCTCCGGCGCGCGGGCGTCCCGTACCACCGCGCGTTCGAGAACGTCGCTCGGGCCGCCACCGCGCTCGAGGGGCACGCGGAGGCGGAGGAGAGCCCGGCGCACCTCGCGAACGTGCTGCGGCGCGAGCCGACTCGCGTTGGGGTCGGCATCGCGCGCGCGCGGCTCGCCTCGGGAGATCCGACGGTCTATCTCACCGAGACCTTCGTCGAGCCGCCCGACGACGGCGCCGAGAGCCGCCTCACCCCCGACGCGCGCATCCGGGAGGCGCTCTGGCGCGAGCGGGCGCGGGCCGGCCTGCGTCCCCTCACCTCGGATCCCGCCCTCGACGCGCTCGCGCGGGACGCGGCGGAGGCGATGCGCGCGCGCGACGAGACGGACGCCGACGGTCTGGGCGATCGCGCGCTGGCGCTGCGCCGCTCCATCGCGGCGGTCGACGTGTTCGTCGCGAGCGCGCCCGACGAGGCGGTCCGCTCGTCGAACCTGCGCGACCACCGCTTCGCCCGCGTGGGCGTTGGGGTCGCCTCCGGCGGCAGCCGCAGGTTCGGCAAGGGGCGGCTGTGGATCGCGGTCGTCTACACCGACTGAGCGCGATGCGGGATCCGGCGATCAGATCAGGCGGCGCTGCGTCGCGTAGCTCTCGATGCCGCCCTCGACCTCCGGCTCGACCGCGTGCAGCGCGCAGCGCGTGCAGGTCCAGCTGTTCCATCCCCTCTTCACCGCCTCGTCAAGGCAGGCGTCGTAAAAGGTACAGAAGAGGTTTCGGTGGCCCTCGACCCCGCGATCGGGGTTGATGGGCGCCGTGAGCTCGGTCGGGCTAGGCTTGGCGAGCACGATGGAATCCTCCGGGTGGTCGACCCATCCCTCTGCGCTCCGCGGTGGCGCGACGCGACCCCCTCCCGTCGCCGCCGTTCCCCCTCTGCGAGTTCCGGCGAGCCGCCGAGCGAGCGGCTGGCCGGCTATATCGCGTTTCCCCGCGCGGCGAGTCAAGACCCCCACCCCACTCCGGCGCGGCCACCTTCGCGCCTGCGTCGAAAAGACCGTGCGCGCCCACGTTTACACCATCGTCGCGGCGGCGCTGGCGGTCGTCCTCGCCGCGGCGCCGACGCGCTCCGCCGCCGACGAGCCGCTCTGCGAGTGGCTCCTGTCGCTCGCGAAGGCCGCCCAGGCGCAGGCCGAGCGCGACTTCGGCGCCGCCGAGGCGCACGCCGGACGCGCTCTCCGGGCACGCCCCCGCGGGCTGGCCGCGGCGCGGGCGAACGCCTCGCTCGGCCTCGCGCTCCTCGCGCGCGACGACCCGTCCCGCGCCGCCGAGGCGCTGGAGGTCGCGCTCGGCACCCCCGTCCCGGCGCGGTTCCACCTCGCCGCCGCGCGCGCCGAGGCCCTCCTCGCGGCGGGCGACGCGCCGCACGCCGCGCGGCTCTTCGCGGAGGCGAAGGGGGCCGGCGATCTCGCGGTCGCGCGCGCCGCGGCGCTGCGGGAGTCCGAGGCGCTCCTCGCCGCTGGGCTCGCGGCCGAGGCGGTCCCGCAGCTCGAGCGACTCCTCCGCGCGGCGGCAGAGCCCGCCGCCGCCGCACCGGTACGCCTCGCCCTCGCGCGGGCGTTGCGGGCGCTCGGCCAGGACGACCTGGCGGTCGCGACCTTTCGCGCGCTCTGGCTCGAGCTCCCGGAGCAGCCGGAGGCCCGGATCGCGGGCGAGGTCCTCGCGGCGTGGCGCGCGGCCGGCGGGCCGGTGCCGCCGGAGACCGGCGCCGACCATGCCACGCGCGCCGAGCGGCTGCTCGCGGCGGGAAGACCCGACGAGGCCCTCCTCGCGCTCGACGCCGCCGCACGCGCCGACGAGCCGGAAGCGGACGCGGAGCGCGCGGCCTTGCTCCGATCGCTCGCCTTCCTCGCGCTGGGCCGCCACGCGGACGCGGAGCGTCAGGCGCTCCCGCTCGCCGGAGCACGTGACGACGCGGTGCAGCGCGGTGCGCGGCTCGTCCTCGCCCGGGCGGCCGCGCGCGCGGGGCGGGTCGAGGAGGCGAGCCGCTTCTTCGCCGACGTGGGCGCCGCGCGCGCCGCGATCCCGGGGCTACCCGAATGGCGCCAGCGCGACGTGGGCGACGAGTCCACGTTCCTGTCGGCGTGGCTGTTCTATGACGCGGGCGACTTCGCGCGAGCGATCCACACGCTCGACGCGTTCGCGCGGGCGAACCCGCGCTCGCACCGGGCGGAGGACGCGCTCTGGTTCGCCGCGTGGTCCCGGTTCCGCCTCGGCCGCTCGGCCGATGCGGACCGGGCCCTGGTGCGGCTCGCCCGCGGCCCGCTCGCGGACGCCGCGCTTTACTGGCGGGCGCGCCTCGCGCGGGGCGCCGCCGCGCAGCGGACCCTCTACCGCGCCGCCCTCGCGAGGGGCGGGGAAGGCTGGTACGGCCTCCTCTCCCGCGCGCGGCTCACGGGGCTGGGCGAGCCGACGCCGCGCGTGCGCGCCCCGCCCGCACGTCCCCTCCCCGACGTGCAGGCGCCGTGGGCGGCCGGCCGGCTGTCGGTCGCGGTGGAGCTCCTCGCGCTCGGGCTTCGCGAAGAGGCGCTCTCCGAGCTGCGCGACCTGTCGCGGAGCCCGCGCGTGCGGGAGGCGGCGCCTCTCATCGCCCAGCTCGCCGCGTTCGCGGGCGACTTCGAGATCCCCTTCCGGCTCGCGCGCGACCACCTCGCGCCGACCCGCAGGACCGTCCGCTGGCTCTACCCCGAGCCGCTCCCGGACGTGCTCGTCCCGGCGGCGCGGCGGATGGGCGTCGATCCGGCGCTCGTGCTCGCCGTGATGCGCCGGGAGTCGAGCTTCCGCCCCGACGCCCGCAGCGCGGCCGGCGCGGAGGGCCTCTTGCAGCTGAAGCCGGCGACCGCCGACCGTCTCGCCGCGCTGCTCGGCGTGCCCGGGGGCATCGGCGCGCGGCTGCGCGATCCCGAGACGGCGATCCCGGTCGGCGCTCACTACCTCGGGCTCCTCCTCGCGCGCTTCGGCGAGCCGGCGCTCGCGGTGGCCGCCTACAACGCGGGCCCGGCGCCGGTCGCGGACTGGGCGACGGCCCGCCGCGGAATGGCGCTCGACGCCTGGGTCGAGTCGATCCCGTACCGGGAGACGCGGCAGTACGTGAAGATCGTGCTCGCGGAGTGGGACGCGTACCGAGCGCTCGACGGCGCGCCCGCGCCGGCGCTCGATCCCGACTGCAAGGTGACGCCGGCGGCCGCCGGGATCGCCTTCTAGTGAGAGCGGCCGCCCGCGCCCGCCTGGCCGTCGTCCGCCGCGTCGATCGCCGCCCGCAGCGCCGGTCCCATGCGGCGGAGCACCGAGGAGGTGACGCCCGGGACGCGCGCGAGGGCCTCGTCGCCGCTGGGCCGCCGGCGCGCGAGCTCGAGCATCGCCTCCTCGCCGAGAACCTTGAACGGCGGACGATCGAGCGCGCTCGCCTGCTCCTCGCGCGCGATCCAGAGGGCGCGCAGCACGGTCCGCCCGGGCGCGTCGAGATCCCGCGCGCCCTTCAGGCGGCGCCATCCCTCGGGGTCGAACACCCGCTGGCGCGGCTCCGCCGACGCAATCTTCTCGAACTCGCGCCGCGCCTCCTCGAGCACGCCACGTGTCCCGAGCTCGCCCGCGAGCGCGTCGTACAGCGGCAGGAGGTAATGGGTGTCGAGCGCCGCGTAGGTGAGCTGCTCGCGCGGGAGCGGCCGGCGTCCCCAGTCCGCGCGCTGGAACGCCTTCGAGAGGCGGACGCCGAACTGCGCCTCCACGAGCGCCGAGAGGCCGAGCCCGGCGCGTCCGAGCCGCCGCGCCGCCGCCATCGTGTCGAACAGCCGCGGCAGCCGCCAGCCGTACTCGCGTCGCAGGCACCGGACGTCGTAGTCGGCGCCGTGCAGGACCGTTTCGCGCCCGTCGCACAGCACCGCTGCGAGCGGCGCGGGATCGACCGCGAGCGGATCCACCACGAAGTCTCCGCTGCGCGTCGAGAGCTGCAGGAGACAGACGCGCTCGCGGTAGACGTGGAACGAGTTCGACTCCGTGTCGAGGGCGATCACCGGCTCGGAGCGGAGGACGTCCACCAGCGCGGCGAGGGCGGCGGGATCCGACACGTAGCTCGGGGTGGGCGGGTTTGGGCGGGGGGTCATCCGGAGCCGCACATTCTATCCGCGCGCGGCGAGCGCCGCTGCGATCTCGGCCGCGACGGCGGCGTTCCGCTCCAGCGGGCCGGGTTCGCCGGGCGGGCGCGCTCCACCGTGGCCCAGGCCGCCTGCTCGAGCAGGAACGCCGTCACGCCGTGCCGCGCATGCGCGCCGCGTTCCCCTTGTCGCCGCGCCGCTGCGAGGGATACGCTCGCCCCGCCATGAAGGACACCGCCCGCCCCGATCCCGTTGCCGCCGCCCAGCGGGTGAAGGAGGGCGTCCGCGATCTTGCCCGCGGCGCGATCGGCGCGGCGGGCGACCTCGCCTCGGACATGGCGGAGGGTTACCGGAGGTCGACGCGCACCTTCAAGCTGCGCGCTGCCGTGATCGGGAGCTGGGCGATCCTCTCGGTCGCGACGCTGTGGGCGGCCTGCCCGTCCTCCGGACCGACGAACCCGATCGGCGCGAAGGGCACGCTCCTCGCGGACTCGATCATGGGGAGACAGGTGTCCGTTGAGAACGAGTCGGGTCGCATCTGGAAGGACGTCGTGGTCACGCTCGAGGGGGGATGGCGCTTCGAGAAGAAGACGCTCCGCCCCGCCGAGAGCCTCGTCGTCCCCATCATCCGTTTCCAGAAGGAAGGCGCGAGCGCGCCGCCGGGGCTCGATCCGCGCACGATCACCGTCGAGTGCAGCGAGGGGCGGGTCACGACCCCGCTCGTCGTCGCGCGCTGACGATCTCGTCGGCAGCCGACTCTTCCGCGCGCGCGTTCCGCCGCGCCTGCGCCTCGCGCCAGATCTCGCGGTGACGCTCGAGGGCGCGGACCGCCCCGCGTGCTGCGGCGAGCGCGTCCCGGCGTCCCTCGAGCTCCTTGCGCGTCTCGGCGAGGGTCGCGTCGCGTGCGCACAGCACGTGCGCGAGCCGCGCCCCCTCCTGCCGGAGTCGCGCGAGGTGGAACGCGGCGGCCCGGAGAGACCCCGCCGACCCGACCGCGCCGACCGCGCCGAGCGGGCCCGCTCGGCTCGCCTCGCCCTCGAGCACGGCGTGCGCGCGAAGCTCGGCGGCGGCCGCTTCGCGCTCGTCGACGCGGCGCGCCTCCGCCGAGAGCGCCGCCGCGAACGCGCGCCGCGCCGCCGCCTCTTCGCGCGCCGCGAGGTCGAGGACGACGCGGAGCGGCCAGCGGCTCACGCGACGAGCTCCTCGAGCCTCGCCCGCGTGGCGTCGAGCTCGTCCCGCTCGGCTGCAGGCTGGCGCAGGAACGCCTCGATGGCCCCCATCCGCTCCAGGGCGGCGTCGGTGTCCGGATCCGTACCGCGCCGGTAAGCGCCGACGGCGATGAGATCCCGGTGGCGATCGTGCGCGGAGAGCAGCGCCCGGAGGCGGGCCGCCGCCGCCCGATGCGACGGCGTCGTCACCGCGGGCATCGCGCGGGAGAGGCTCGCGAGGACGTCCACCGCCGGGAACTGCCCCCGCTCGGCCAGCCGCCGCTCGAGCACGACGTGACCATCCAGGATGCCCCGGACCTCGTCCGCGATCGGCTCGTCCATGTCGCCACCCGCGACGAGCACGGTGTAGACCGCGGTGATGCCGCCCGTGGCGCGGTTCCCCGTCCGCTCGAGGAGGCGCGGCAGCGCTGCGAAGACGCTCGCCGGGTGGCCCTGTCGCACCGGCGGCTCGCCCGAGGCGAGGCCCACCTCGCGCTGCGCCCGGGCGTACCGCGTGAGGGAGTCGAGCATGAAGAGCACCCTCCGTCCCCGCTCGGCGAACCACTCGGCGACCGCGGTCGCGACGTCGGCCGCAAGGCGGCGCACCAGCGCCGGCTCGTCGCTCGTCGCGGCGACGACGACGCTGCGCGCGAGCCCCTCCGGTCCGAGCGCGTCCTCGACGAACTCGCGCACCTCGCGCCCGCGCTCGCCGACGAGGCAGATCACCGACAGCTCGGCGCGCGTGTTCCGAGCGATCTGGCCGAGGAGCGTGGACTTCCCCACCCCCGCCCCCGCGAACAGACCGACCCGCTGCCCTTCCCCGATCGTGATGAGCCCGTCGATGGCGCGGACCCCGAGCGCGAGCGGCTCGGCAATCCGCCGACGGGCAAGCGGTGGCGGTGGGGGCCGCGCCACCGGCCACTCGACGAGCCCGGCTGGCGCGGGACGTCCGTCGATGGGCCTTCCGAGACCGTCGAGGACCCGGCCGAGGAGCGCCTCGCCGACGCGGATCGTGTGCGGCCGCCCGCTGGGGACGATCTCTCCGTCGAGCCCGACTCCGGAGAGATCGCCGAGCGGCATCAGCACCGCGCGGTCCTCCCGGACCCCGACCACCTCGGCAGCGAGCGGCGGTCGGCCGGACGTGACAATCTCGACGAGCTCGCCCATGCGCACGCCGGAGAGGGCCGCCTCGACCGCCAGCCCCGCGATCTTCGTCACGCGCCCCCTCGGGCGGAGCGGCGCCGCCCGCGCGATCGCCTCCTCCAGACGCGTCGCGGCGGTGCTCACGCGAGCGCCTCCTCGATCGCGCGGCCGAGCGAGGCGAGCTGCGTCTCCACCCGCGCGTCGATCCGACCCGCCTCCGTGTCCACGACGGCATCGCCGGGCGCGAGCGACGCGTCCTCCCTTATCTGAAGGTGTGCGCGCGCGAGCAGCGCCCCGAGCCTCCCCTCCGACGCGTGGATCGCCGGCGCGTCGGCGGGGCTGACGCGCAGCACGACCTTGCGGCGGGTGCGCGCCTCGGCGAGCGCGGTCGCGGCGAGGTCGATCACCGCCTCACGCTCCAAGCGGAGCTCCCGCCCGAGCACCTTGCGGGCGACGGCGAGCGCCAGCGCGGCCACCTCCCGCTCGGCTGCGGCGAGGATGCGATCGCGCTCGAGCGCCGCGCGGGCGAGCGCCGCGGCCGCGCGAGCCTGCCCCTCCCAGCGCCCCGCCTCGGTGGCTTCGGCGACGATCCGCTCGCGCGCCGCCTCCGCCTCCGCGACGACGCGCCGCGCCTCCGCCTCGGCCCCGGCGAGCGCCTCGCGAACCCGGAGGTCCGCGTCCCAGACCGCCGCCTCGATCCGCCGTCCCGGTAAGGGGGCGGCGCCCTTCAGGATCCTGGATGTGGTCGCCACGGGAGCGTCGCCGGTGCAGCCGCCGTGCCCTTACGCCGCCGCTTCAGCCGGCGGAAGACGCCGCGGCGGAGCCGCGGCTGCCGAGGCCGCGCCCAAACGAAGGAGCCGGGCACCGAATTCACGTCACCGGCACCGGCAAAGAAGAAACCCGCCTCCGCAAGCACGGAGGCGGGCCAAGGAATGGTACCCGAGAGCGAACGCTACGCCGCGTCGCGCTCGACGGGCTGGAGATAGCGGTGGAGGAACTGCTTCGTCTTCAGCTCGACCTGGCGCACGCGCTCGCGCGAAACGCCCCAGCGCTTGCCGATCTCCTCGAGCGTGCGCGGCTGGTCCTGCTCGAGCCGGTTGTGGACGATGTCCCAGCCGAGCTCGCCGATCCGCTTGCGCACCTTGCCGAGCGCGTCACGGACCTCGCGATCGCCCTCGGTCGAGAGATAGTCGTCCTCCGGCCCGGGGCCGTCATCCTCGATTCGGTCGAGGTGGGTGGCGTCCCCCTCTTCGTCGATCGCGCTGTCCAGCGAGAGGTCGGGCTGTGCGACGGTCCCGCTCTGCGGTCGGACCGTGGAGCGGGCCTCCTTGAGGTACTTCCCGATGTAGGCGCGGATCCACCAGACCGCGTACGTCGAGAAGCGCGTCCCGGCGTTCGGATCGAACTTCTCCACGGCGCGCATGAGGCCGACGTTCCCTTCCTGGATGAGATCGTCGAGGCGGACCGTGCCGCGCCGCTGCTTGCGCGCGATCGCCACGACGAACGCCAGGTTATGGCGGACGAGCTTCTGCTTCGCCCTAACCTCGCCCTTGCGGGCGCGGACGGCGAGCGCGTGCTCCTCGTCGCGGCTGAGCGGCGGATAGTCGCGCACCGCCTTGAGGTAGGGAGCGAGTTCCTCGAATTCCTTGCTGCCCCTCTGTGTCGTCGCCGTCCTCATGAACCGTCGCCTCTCTGCCTGTCCTGCGTCAACTGCCTCTGCGTCAATTGGCCCTGCGGCAGCGTGTACCAGTCAGGTTACGTAACGTCAGTTTAGAATTGTGGACCTCATGAGTCAAGCTTTGCCCACCCACCTCAGAAATCAACGGGATCGCCGGAGGCAGCGCGTCCCGAACACCACCGGAACGGGAGAGTGCCTGGGAATATGAGCACGGAGGTCGCAGCCGCATTCACGAGCGCACGCTCGCTCGATCGCTGATCAGCCAACCGTTGGCATTTGCTCAGTTCCGACCGCACGATCCGCCCCATCAAAGGATTTTCTGCCCGTGATTCCGGGTCCGCGGAGAAACCGCTTACCAGGTCCGAGACAGATTCGTGCGCTGGATCAAAAAGAAAAGGGCCCGGCCCCAAATTTCCGCCGTGCATCGCCTTCGGGCGATGCACGGCGCGGGGGACGGTCGCCCAAGCGGCGGCGTTTCCCCATAAGGAAACGCGTTCCCCGCCCGGCCTCGAAGGCGGACGGAGAACGCGGAACCGAAAGACAAAGCTTACGAGAAGCTTCGGACGTCTCCCGCGTCGACTGACGCCCGAAGGCGCCAGTCGACGGTGTTACTCCTCGGCCGCGACCGCGAGTGCCTCTTCGGCCTCCTCCACCGCGTCGACGGGCGTCTCCACCTCGATGTCGAGGTGCTTGTAGTGCGGGAGCCCCGTCCCCGCCGGGATGAGCCGGCCCATGATGACGTTCTCCTTCAGGCCGCGCAGGTAGTCGACCTTGCCGCTGATCGCGGCCTCGGTGAGCACCTTCGTCGTCTCCTGGAACGACGAAGCGGAGATGAACGACTCGGTCGAGAGCGACGCCTTCGTGATCCCGAGGAGCAGCGGCTCGCCCTGCGCGGGCCGGCCGCCGGCCTGGACGATCTTGTCGTTCTCCTCCTCGAACACGAACTTCTCGACCTGCTCGTCGGCGAGGAAGTTCGTGTCGCCCACGTCGACGACGCGGACGCGGCGCAGCATCTGCCGGACGATCGTCTCGATGTGCTTGTCGTTGATCTTCACGCCCTGCAGCCGGTAGACCTCCTGCACCTCGTCCACCAGCCAGCGGGCGAGCTCCTTCTCACCGAGCACCTTCAGGATGTCGTGCGGGTTCGCCGCCCCGTCCATGAGCGCCTCGCCGGCGCGCACGCGATCTCCGGTGTGGACGGAGATGTGCTTGCCCTTGCCGATCAGGTACTCCTTCGCGAGATCGGGCCGGAGCTTGCCGTCCACCTCGGGCGTGATGACCACCTTCCGCTTGCCCTTGGTGTCCTTGCCGAACGCCACCACGCCGTCGATCTCGGCGATGACCGCGTGCTCCTTCGGCTTGCGCGCCTCGAACAGCTCGGCGACGCGGGGGAGACCGCCGGTGATGTCCTTCGTCTTCGTGGTCTCGCGGGGCATCTTCGCGATCACGTCGCCCGCGTCGAGCTCGTCGCCGTCGTTCACGACGAGGTTCGCGCCCTCCGGCAGCATGTAGCGGGCGTCCGCCTCGGAGTTGGCGAGCTTGCGGGTCTTCCCTTCCGCATCCTTGATCGAGATGCGGGGCCGCGCGTCGGGATCCTTCGACGCGATGACCACCTTGCGGGCGAGGCCGGTGATCTCGTCCACCTGCTCGCTGATCGTGACGCCATCGATGAGATCGCCGTACTTCACGTGGCCGGCGACCTCGGTGATGATCGGCATCGAGTACGGGTCCCACTCGGCGAGGAGCGTGTTCCCCTCCGCCTTCTGGCCGTCGCGGACGAGGAGCTTCGCCCCGTACACGACCCCGTAGCGCTCGCGCTCGCGCCCCTGCTCGTCGGTGACGATGATCTCACCGTTCCGGTTCATCACGATGAGCGTGCCGTCCTTCTTCTTGGCGACGTTCACGTTGCTGAACTTCACCATGCCGGGGTTGCGGTTCTCGAGGGTCGACTGCTCCGCCCGCCGTGACGCCGCCCCGCCGATGTGGAAGGTCCGCATCGTGAGCTGCGTGCCGGGCTCGCCGATCGACTGGGCGGCGATGACGCCCACCGCCTCGCCGATGTTGACCTTGCGCCCGCGCGCGAGGTCGCGGCCGTAGCACTCGACGCAGATGCCTCGCCGCGCCTGGCAGGTGAGCACCGACCGGATCTTCACCTTGTCGATGCCGGAGTTCTCGATGAGCTTGACCTTCGTCTCGTCGATCTCCTCGTTCGCCTTCACGAGGACGTTCGTGCTGAACGGATCGTGGATATCGTCGAGCGCGACGCGGCCGAGGATGCGCTCGCCCATCGGCTCGATGATCTCTCCGCCCTCGACGAGCGCGCCGAGGGTGATGCCGTCCATCGCGCCGCAATCGTACTCGGTGATGATGGCGTCCTGGGCGACGTCGACGAGCCGGCGGGTGAGGTACCCGGAGTTCGCGGTCTTGAGGGCGGTGTCCGCGAGCCCCTTCCGCGCGCCGTGCGTCGAGATGAAGTACTGGAGGACGTTCAGCCCCTCGCGGAAGTTCGCGGTGATGGGGGTCTCGATGATCTCGCCGGACGGCTTGGCCATGAGGCCGCGCATCCCGGCGAGCTGGCGGATCTGCTGGGCGGAGCCGCGGGCCCCCGAGTCGGCCATGATGTAGATCGGGTTGAACGAGGGCTGCTTGCGCTCCTCGCGCTTGCCGTCCCGGTTCGTGCCGATCGCCGTCTCGATGCCGATCTCGCCCATCATCTCCTGGGCCACCTCCTCGGTGACCTGGGCCCAGATGTCGATGACCTTGTTGTACCGCTCGCCGATGGTGATGAGACCCTCGGTGTACTGGGTCTGGATGTCGTCCACCTCGCGGGTGGCGCGCTCGAGCAGCTCCTGCTTCTTCGCAGGGATCACCATCGCCTCGAGGGAGATGGAGATGCCGGCCTTCGTCGCGTTCCCGTACCCGAGGGAGCGGACGCGATCGGCGAGGAGGACCGTCTCCTTCTCGCCGCAGAGGCGGTAGGTGAGGTCGATGAGGCTCTGCAGCTGCTTCTTGTCCATCACCTTGTTGATGGACTCGAACGGGAGCCGCTTCGGCACGATGTCGTAGAGCAGGACGCGCCCGACGGTCGTCTCGACGCGCTTGCCGTCCATCCGCACCCAGACCTTGGCCTGGAGCTCGACCTCGCCCTGATCGTAGGCGGCGCGGGTCTCCTCGGGGCTCGCGAAGACCTTCCCTTCGCCCTTCGCGAACGCGCGCTCGCGCGTCATGTAGTAGATGCCGAGGACGATGTCCTGCGACGGCACGATGATCGGCTTGCCGTGCGCAGGCGAGAGGATGTTGTTCGTGCTCATCATGAGCACGCGGGCCTCCATCTGCGCCTCGATGGAGAGCGGCACGTGGACGGCCATCTGATCGCCGTCGAAGTCGGCGTTGAAGGCGGTGCACACGAGCGGGTGGAGCTGGATCGCCTTGCCCTCGATGAGGACCGGCTCGAACGCCTGGATGCCCAGGCGGTGCAGCGTCGGGGCGCGGTTCAGGAGCACCGGGTGCTCGCGGATCACCTCGTCGAGGATGTCCCAGACCTCGGGGCGCTCCTTCTCCACCATCTTCTTCGCGCTCTTGATGGTGGTGACGTATCCCTTCTCCTCGAGCTTGTTGTAGATGAACGGCTTGAACAGCTCGAGCGCCATGATCTTCGGGAGGCCGCACTGGTGGAGCTTCAGCTCGGGGCCGACCACGATGACCGAGCGGCCCGAGTAGTCCACCCGCTTGCCGAGCAGGTTCTGCCGGAAGCGCCCCTGCTTCCCCTTCAGCATGTCGGAGAGCGACTTGAGCGGGCGCTTGTTCGGACCGGTGATGGTCTTGCCGCGCCGGCCGTTGTCGAAGAGGGCGTCGACCGCCTCCTGCAGCATCCGCTTCTCGTTGCGGATGATGATGTCGGGGGCGTTCAGCTCCTGGAGCCGCTTCAGGCGGTTGTTGCGGTTGATGACGCGGCGGTAGAGGTCGTTCAGGTCGGAGGTCGCGAACCGGCCGCCGTCGAGCGGCACGAGCGGGCGCAGGTCGGGCGGGATCACCGGGATGACCTCGAGCATCATCCAGTCGGGGCGGTTCCCCGACTGGACGAACGCCTCGGCGACCTTGAGGCGCTTCGCGATCTTCTTCCGCTTCGCCTCGCTCGTCGCCTCCTTCATCTCGACGCGGAGCTCGTCCGAGAGGCCCTTCACGCCCTCGCCGTGCTGCTTGTCGGCGGGACCGACCTGGCGGAGCAGCTCGAGCACCGCCTCGCCGCCCATCCCGGCGGCGAAGGCCTCTTCACCGTACTCCTCCATGGCCTTGTGGTACCGGTCCTCGGAGAGGAGCTCCGCCCGCTGCAGGGGCGTCTGCTTCGGGTCGATGACGATGTACGACTCGCAGTAGAGGACCTTCTCGAGATCCTTCAGCGTGATGTCGAGGAGGTTGCCGATCCGGCTCGGGAGCGACTTGAGGAACCAGATGTGGGCGACCGGCGTGGCGAGCGTGATGTGGCCGAGCCGCTCGCGCCGCACCTTCGACTGGATCACCTCCACGCCGCACTTCTCGCACACCACCCCGCGGTGCTTCATGCGCTTGTACTTGCCGCAGTTGCACTCGTAGTCCTTCACGGGGCCGAAGATCTTCGCGCAGAACAGCCCGTCGCGCTCCGGCTTGAACGTGCGGTAGTTGATCGTCTCCGGCTTCTTCACCTCGCCGTGCGACCACTGGCGGATCTTGTCCGGGCTCGCGAGCGAGATGCGGATGGCGGAGAAGGAGAGCGGATCCTTCGGCTTCTCGAAGAAATTGAAGATGTCCTTCACGAATGCTCCCTCGCGTGAAAAGTCCGACTGCTGCCCGCTTGCGCTGAGCGCGGGTCCGGCGGCGCAGCCGCCGGCCCGCGATCGAAGGGGCTAACCCACGTTCCGGTTGGCCGCGGCGCCGCGCGGCGTGCCGAGCGGGCCGCCGAGGTCGCCCTCGGCCTGCTCGCGCGCGGCCTTCGCCTCCGGCGTCTCCATGAGCTCCACGTCGAGCGCAAGGCTCTGGAGCTCCTTGATGAGGACGTTGAACGACTCCGGCAGGCCCGATTCGAGCGTGTTCTCGCCCTTGACGATGGCTTCGTACATGCGGGTACGGCCCACCACGTCGTCCGACTTGACGGTGAGGAACTCCTGGAGCGAGTAGGCCGCGCCGTAGGCCTCCATCGCCCAGACCTCCATCTCGCCGAGCCGCTGACCGCCGAACTGCGCCTTGCCCCCGAGCGGCTGCTGGGTGACGAGCGAGTACGGACCGATCGACCGCGCGTGGATCTTCTCGTCCACGAGGTGGTGCAGCTTGAGCATGTACATGACACCGACCGTCACGTCTTGGTCGAACGGCTCGCCGGTGCGGCCGTCGAAGAGGATCGACTGCATCGTCGCCTCGCCCTCGCCGAGGAGGGTCTTCATCTCGTCCTCGCGCGCGCCGTCGAACACCGGCGTCGCCACGTGGATGCCCCTCTTCACCTTCGAGATGATGCGGGGCAGCTCGCGGTCGGGCAGATCCTCGATGAGCTGCACGAGCCGGTCATTGCCCGGGCTCTCCAGCCCCTCGAACACCTTCTTCAGCTTCTTCCGCAGCTGGTCGGGGCCGAACCCGCGCTCCACCATCTCCTGCAGGCGCGCCCCGACGTTCTTCGCCGCCCAGCCGAGGTGCGTCTCGAGGATCTGGCCGACGTTCATGCGCGAGGGCACGCCGAGCGGGTTGAGGACGATGTCGACGGGCGTGCCGTCCTCGAGGTACGGGAGGTCCTCTTCCGGCAGCACGCGCGAGACGACGCCCTTGTTGCCGTGGCGGCCCGCCATCTTGTCGCCCACCGCCAGCTTGCGCTTGATGGCGACGTACACCTTGACCATCTTGATGACGCCGGGCGGGAGCTCGTCCCCCTTCTTCAGGCGCCCGATCTTCTCGCCGAACAGGAGCTTCACGAGCTCCTTCTGCTCCTCGAAGTTCTCGGCGATCTTCCGGACGAGGTCCTGCACGTCGCCGGTGACGGCGATCTCGCCCCAGTAGCGCTGCGGGACGGTGTCGAGGAGCGCGTCGTCGAGGATGTCGCCCTTCTTCAGGAGCTGGTTGCCCTTGTCGTCGACGAGGCGACCGCTGACCTCCTTGCCGACGAGGAGCTTGCGGATCTTCAGGAACGCCGAGTCCTGGATGATGCGGATCTCGTCGTTCTGGTCCTTGAGGAGCTTCGCCTCCTCCATCTCCTCGATCGCCTTCGCGCGCTCGTCCTTCTCGACGCCCTTGCGGCTGAAGACCTTGGCGTTGATGACGGTGCCGGAGACGCCCGGCGGGACGCGCAGCGAGCTGTCGCGGACGTCGCCCGCCTTCTCGCCGAAGATGGCGCGCAGCAGCTTCTCCTCGGGGGAGAGCTGGGTCTCGCCCTTCGGCGTGATCTTGCCGACGAGGATGTCACCCGGCTTCACCTCCGCGCCGATGCGGATGATGCCCGACTCGTCGAGGTCCTTCAGCGCCTCCTCGCCGACGTTCGGGATGTCCCGGGTGATCTCCTCCTTGCCGAGCTTCGTGTCGCGCGCGACGCACTCGAACTCCTCGATGTGCACCGACGTGAACACGTCCTCCTTGATGAGCCGCTCGGAGAGGAGGATCGAGTCCTCGAAGTTGTAGCCCTGCCACGGCATGAACGCGACGACCACGTTCTGGCCGAGGGCGAGCTCGCCCATCTCGGTGGCGGGACCGTCGCCGATGACGTCGCCCTTCTTCACCCGCTCGCCCGGCTTCACGATGGGCTTCTGGTTGATGCAGGTGTTCTGGTTCGAGCGCTGGTACTTGATGAGGTTGTAGATGTCGACCTCGTTCGCGACGTCCGTCGTCGACGAGGGCACGTCCGCCTTGACCACGATGCGCGAGGCGTCCACAGACTGGATCACGCCGTCGCGCTTGGCGACGACGGTGACGCCGGAGTCGCGCGCCACGATCGGCTCGATGCCGGTGCCGACGAGCGGCGCGACGGTGCGCAGGAGCGGCACCGCCTGGCGCTGCATGTTGGACCCCATGAGCGCGCGGTTCGCGTCGTCGTTCTCGAGGAAGGGCACGAGGGACGCGGCCACCGAGACGAGCTGGTTCGGCGACACGTCCATGAGGTTCACTTCCTCGGGCTTCGCGAGGATGTACTCCCCCTCCTTGCGGCAGGAGACGTTGCTGCCGACGAAAGCGCCCTTGCGGTCCACCGGGGCGTTCGCCTGCGCGATGATGTGCTTCTCCTCCTCGAGCGCCGAGTAGAAGGTGACGTCGTCGGTGACGCGGCCCTTCTCCACCTTGCGGTAAGGGGTCTCGACGAAGCCGTACTCGTTCACCCGCGCGTAGGTCGAGAGCGACGCGATGAGGCCGATGTTCGGCCCTTCCGGCGTCTCGATGGGGCAGATGCGGCCGTAGTGGGTGGAGTGGACGTCGCGCACCTCGAAGCCGGCGCGCTCGCGGGTGAGCCCGCCCGGCCCGAGGGCGGAGAGGCGCCGCTTGTGCGTGACCTCCGAGAGCGGGTTCGTCTGGTCCATGAACTGCGAGAGCTGGCTCGACCCGAAGAACTCCTTGATGACCGCCGTGACCGGCTTCGCGTTGATGAGGTCGTGCGGCATGAGCGTCTCGATCTCCTGCAGGCTCATGCGCTCCTTGATCGCGCGCTCCATCCGGACGAGGCCGATGCGGTACTGGTTCTCGAGCAGCTCGCCCACCGCGCGGACGCGGCGGTTGCCGAGGTGGTCGATGTCGTCGACGTCCTTGTTCGGCTGACCGTTCTTGAGGTCGATGAGGAAGCGGACGACCTCGAGGATGTCGCGCTTCGTCAGGACGGTGTTGTCGAGGGGCTCCTCGATCCCGAACTTGTAGTTGAGCTTGAGCCGGCCGACCTTGGAGAGGTCGTACCGCTCGGCGTTGAAGAACAGGTTCACGAACAGGTTCGTCGCCGTCTCGGGCGTCGGGGGATCGCCGGGGCGAAGCCGCCGGTAGATCTCCATGATCGCCTCCTCGGGCGCGGAGATCTTGTCCTGCATGAGCGTGTCGCGCAGCGACGGCAGCACGTTCAGGTTGTCGATGAAGAGGACCTTGAACTCCGAGATGTTGCGCTTGCGGAGCTCCTCCACCTTCGCGTCGGTGACCTCCTCGTTCACCTCGAGGAGCACCTCGCCCGTCGCGTCGTCGACGACGTCCTCGGCGGAGATCTTGGTGTGGACCTCCTCCGCCTCGATGGGCAGCGACTTCATCTTCGCCGCCTGCAGCTTCTTGATCGCGGTCTCCGTGTACTTCCGGTTCTTCTTGACGATCACCTCGTTCGTCTTCGGATCGCGGATGTCGCGGGTCGCCCGCTGGCCCTTCAGGAGCTCGGGGTTGAGGTCCTTCTCGTACTTGCCCTTCGACTCCACCCGGATCGTCTCGGTGTCGTAGTAGTACTTGAGGATCTCCTCGGCGGTGCCGTGGAACTCGACCGGATCCTTCTTGGCCGTGTCCGGGACGGCGCCGAGCGCGCGCAGGAGCACCGTCGCAGGCAGCTTCCGCCGGCGGTCGATGCGCACGTAGAGGATGTCCTTGTGGTCGAACTCGAAGTCGATCCACGAGCCGCGGTACGGGATGATCCGCGCGTTGAAGAGGAGCTTGCCGGAGGAGTGGCTCTTCCCCTTGTCGTGATCGAAGAACGCGCCGGGAGAGCGGTGCAGCTGGGAGACCACGACGCGCTCGGTCCCGTTGATGATGAAGGTGCCGTTCTCCGTCATCAGGGGGATCTCGCCGAAGTAGACCTCCTGCTCCTTCACGTCCCGGATCGACTGGGCGCCCGTCTCCTCGTCCTTGTCCCAGACGACCAGGCGGACGACCACCTTGATCGGCGCGGAGAACGTCATCCCGCGCTGGTGGCACTCGTCGACGTCGTACTTGGGCTTCTCGAGGTGGTAGCTGACGAACTCGAGCGAGGACGTCTCGTTGAAGTCCTTGATGGGGAAGACCGATTTGAAGACCCCCTGAAGGCCGGTATCGTCCCGCTTCTCCGGCGGGACGTCGGCCTGCAGGAACTTGTCGTACGAGTGTTTCTGGATGGCGATGAGGTTGGGGATCTCGGCGATCTTGTTGATCTTGCCGAAGTTTCGCCGAACGCGGAAATTGTTCTGGATCGTCGTCGCCATCGAGTGCGGTCCTCTCCCTACGTTGGCCCGTGCTCCAAAAGGGTCTAGCCGGCCGCGAGGCCGGCTACCTGTCCGGCCGCCAAGCCGGTGGTACGCGGGTCATGAAAGGGATGGGGGTTTGTAACGGCTCTGCCCTCGCCCGTCAAAGAATCCCAACGTGAGCACGGAAGGGCGGCTTGCAACCCCGCCCCCCCGTGCACACGGCACCTACTTAACCTGGACCTTCGCCCCGGCTGCCTCGAGCTTCTTCTTCAGCTCGTCGGCCTCCGCCTTCGGCACGCCCGCCTTCACGTCCTTCGGAGCGCCCTCGACGAGATCCTTCGCCTCCTTGAGGCCGAGGCCCGTGATCGCGCGGACCTCCTTGATCACGTTGATCTTGTTCGCGCCGGCTTCGACGAGGACGACCGTGAACTCGGTCTTCTCCTCGGCCGGCGCCGCCGCGGCGGCGCCGCCACCCGCAGCCATCATCACCGGCGCGGCGGCGGCGGAGACGCCCCACTTCTCCTCGAGCTTCTTCACGAGCTCAGCGGCCTCAATGATGGAGAGGCCCGAGAGCTGATCCACGATCGTATTGAGATCGGCCATGACGTCTTCTTTCCTTTTCTTTCGCGTTCGGGGCCGCGCGACGACCGCGCGAGCCGGGTTCACGTACCGTTTACTGCGGCTTCTCGAGCTGCTCGCGGCGCGCACCGATCACCCTGGCCAGCTGCTGGCCGGGGGTCCCGAGCATGCGGGCGAGCTGCGTCGCGGGCTGAGCGATCGTCGCGGCGATCTGCGCTCGGAGCTCCTTCAGGCCCGGCAACTTCGCCAGCGCCAGGATGCCCTTCGCGTCGACCACCTTCCCTTCGATCACCGCCGTGCGGATGGTGAAGTTCTCGCGGTCCTTCATGAAGTCCGCGAGGAGCTTCGCCGGCACGACGACGTCGTCGTACGACATGACGATCGCGGTCGGCCCCACGAACTTCTCGGCCACCGACTCCAGCGTCGTGCCCTTGGCGGCGCGCGCTGCAAGCGTGTTCTTGACGACGCGGTACTCCACCTTCGCGTCACGGAGCTTCCTGCGAAGCCCGGTGATCGTCGCGACGTCGAGGCCCTTGGGCTCCGCGACGATGGCCGCCTTCGCCTTCGCCATCTTCTCGTGGAGCTCGCCGATGACCTGCTCTTTTTCTGTCCGGTTCAAGTCGAATCACCACCTTTCCGTCCGCCGGCAGCGTGTGCCGGTCGGCGATGTTCGGGCTTCGAACCGGACATCCCGGTACGAGAACCCCTGGCCAAGCAGGGGACGCTGCGCTGCTCCGCAGTTTCCCGTCTCGGCGGGTCGGACCTCACGATCCGCTTGGCCTCCTCGTCCCTACGACCTCTCGCACTCGGGACGAAGCGGGCCCGCTGTCTTGGACCAGAAACCCCGGCGGCACCGTTGCCGCCGGGCAACTTCGAATTCCTCCGCTACGCGTGGTGCGCCGCGAGCTCCGCCACGTCGACCTTGATGCCCGGCCCCATGGTGGTGCTCACGGTGACGTTCTTCACGTACAGGCCCTTCGCCGTCTGCGGCTTCGCCTTGAAGATGATCTCCATGATGACGCTGAAGTTGGCCTTGAGCTTGTCCGGGTCGAACGACGCCTTCCCGAACGGAACGTGGACGATCCCGGCCTTCTCGACCCGGAACTCCACCTTGCCGGCCTTCTGCTCCTTCACCGCCCGCGCGATGTCCATCGACACGGTGCCGACCTTCGGGTTCGGCATCAGCCCGCGGGGGCCGAGCACCTTACCGAGGCGGCCGACGACGCCCATCATGTCCGGGGTCGCGAGCACCTTGTCGAAGTCCATGAACCCGCCCTGGATCTTCTCGGCGAGATCCTCGGCGCCGACGATGTCCGCCCCGGCGCCCTCCGCCTCCTTCGCCTTGTCGCCTTTCGCGAAGACCGCGATCTTCACGGCCTTGCCCATGCCGTGGGGGAGCACGACCGCGCCGCGGACCACCTGATCCGCGTGCTTCGGGTCGACGCCCAGGTTGATCGCGAGGTCCACCGTCTCGTCGAACTTCTTCGTGGCGGTCTCCTTCACGAGCTTCATCGCGTCGTCGATCTTGTACCGCCTGGTGCGATCGACCTTCGCGAGGGCTGCCTTGTACTTCTTCGCAACGTTAGCCATGTCCGTGTCCTCCTCGCGATCAGCCGACGATGTCGATGCCCATGGACCGGGCGGTCCCCTCGACGGTCCGCATCGCGGCCTCGAGGCTGCCCGCCGTCATGTCCTGCATCTTCATCTTGGCGATCTGCTCGAGTTGCGTGCGCGTCACCTTCCCGACGTTCTCCTTGCCGGGAGCATGCGCGCCGGAGCCCTTCTTCTTCTCGGTGTGGAGGCCGGCCGCCTTCTTGAGGAGGATCGCCGCCGGCGGGGTCTTGAGCTGGAAGCTGAAGGATCGGTCCTGGTACACGGTGATGATGACCGGGATGATCAGCGCTTCCTTCGCCTGGGCCTGCGTCGCGGCGTTGAACTGCTTGCAGAACTCCATGATGTTGACGCCGTGCTGGCCGAGCGCCGGGCCAACGGGCGGGGCCGGGTTCGCCTTCCCGGCGGGGAGCTGCAGCTTGATCTGCCCTGTGATCTTCTTCATGGGTTCCTTCCGGGCCTGAGCTGCCGGCCCTGCGTGGTGTCGCGAGCGTGAGCTCTTCCACGCTGTTCGAACTGCCTGCTATCTCCGCTGAACATCCTGCTGCTCTGTTCCGCCGGCTGAAGCCGGCGGCGTTGTGGCTGAAGCCGGCGGCGTTACGTCTTTTCGACCTGCATGAAGTCGAGCTCGACCGGCGTCGCACGGCCGAAGATCGAGACGAGGACGCGGACCTTCCCCTTGTCCGGCTTCACCTCCTCGACGGTCCCGTTGAAGTTCGAGAACGGCCCGTCGATGACCCGGACCTGATCGCCCTCCTCGAACTGCACCTTCGGCTTCGGCTTGAGCGAGCCCTCCGAGATCTGCGTCGTGAGCCGCTGCACCTCGGCGTCGGTGACGGCGGGGGTCTCGGCCGGGGTCTTCGCGTTCCCCACGAATCCGGTGACCTTGGGCGTGCCCTTCACGAGGTGCCAGGTCTCGATGTCCATCTGCATGTTGACGAGGATGTAGCCTGGGAAGAACTTCCGCTTCGAGGTCTTCTTCTCCCCCTTCACCATCTCCTGGACCACCTCCATCGGGATGAGGACCTCCCCGAAACGGTCGTCGAGCACGTGCTGGCGAATCCGCTCCTCGAGCGACTTCTTCACCTTGTTCTCGAAGCCCGAGTACGTGTGGACGACGTACCACTTCTTCGCCATGTCCATCTCCGTTTCACCGCCCGTCCTTCGAAAGCCGAGGGAGCCTTCCCGGGCGGCCTCCGCCGCCGTGGCTCCCCGTCCTCGCCCGCGCCGCCCTAGTAGATCTTTGCGCTCAGCCAGCTCCACACCATGTCGAACACGCCCAGGATCACCGACGCGACGACGGAGGCGACGATCACGGCGACCGTCGCGGCCTTCGTCTCCCGCAGGCTCGGCCAGCTCACGCGCTGCAGTTCGAGCGCGACCTCGAGCGAGACCGTCTGGGTCCGCGGGATCCGCCACACCACCACCGCCGTGGCCGCCGCGAGAGCGAAGCCGAGCACCGTCGAGAGCGACCAGTCGCCCACGACCGCGAAGTCGTTCACCCGCGCGTAGGAGAGCACGAGCTCGACCACCTTCTCGAGGAAGACGCCGAGCGCGAGCGCCGCCACCACGTAGGCGATCGCCACCATTCGCTTCGGCTGCTCGACCCCGCCGGCGTTTTCCATTGAGGCTTCCTTCTCGTTCGAAGGCGGGACCGCCGCTGCCGGCGGTCCCGCCCGTCTTCGTTTTCTTCGCTTTCGAAGTCGAGACCGCTGCCAGCCGTCTTGACCCTGCTGCCTTTTGGCAGGCCAGGAGGGATTCGAACCCCCAACCCGCGGTTTTGGAGACCGCTGCTCTAGCCGTTGGAGCTACTGGCCTATCCTGCCGACGCCGGCCCTACTTCGTCTCCTTGTGGTCCACGTGCTTGTGGCAGCGCGGGCAGTACTTGGAGAGCGTGAGCTTGTCCTGCGTCTTCTTCTTGTTCTTCGTCGTCGAGTAGTTCCGCTCTTTGCAGGTCTTGCACTCGAGCGTGATGATCGTTCGATTCCCGGCCATGTGCCCTTCCTTACTGGACCACCTCGGCTACGACCCCGGCGCCGACCGTCCGGCCGCCCTCGCGGATCGCAAACCGAAGCTCCTTCTCCATCGCGATGGGCGTGATGAGCTCCACCGTCACCGTGATGTTGTCGCCGGGCATGATCATCTCCACGCCCTGCGGCAGCTCGACCGCCCCCGTCACGTCCGTCGTGCGGAAGTAGAACTGGGGCCGGTACCCATTGAAGAACGGCGTGTGGCGCCCGCCCTCCTCTTTCGTGAGGACGTAGACCTCCGCCTTGAACTTGGTGTGCGGCGTGATCGAGCCCGGCTTCGCGAGCACCTGGCCGCGCTCCACCTCCTCGCGCTTCAGTCCGCGGAGCAGGCAGCCGACGTTGTCGCCCGCCTGCCCCTCGTCGAGGAGCTTGCGGAACATCTCGACGCCCGTGACCACCGTCTTCGTCGTGGGACGCAGACCGACGATCTCGATCTCCTCGCCCACCTTGACGATGCCGCGCTCGATGCGGCCGGTCGCGACGGTGCCGCGGCCGGAGATCGAGAACACGTCCTCGACCGGCATGAGGAACGGCTTGTCCGTGGCGCGCTTCGGGGTGGGGATGTAGTTGTCGACCGCCTCCATGAGGCGGAAGATCGACGGCTCGCCGAGATCGCCCTTGTCGCCTTCGAGCGCCTTGAGCGCCGACCCCTTTACGATCGGGATCTCGTTGCCGGGGAACTCGTACTCCGAGAGGAGCTCCCGCACCTCGAGCTCCACGAGATCGAGCAGCTCCTTGTCGTCGACCATGTCGACCTTGTTCAGGTAGACCACGATGTACGGCACGCCGACCTGGCGGGCGAGGAGGATGTGCTCGCGCGTCTGCGGCATGGGGCCGTCGGCCGCCGAGACCACCAGGATGGCGCCATCCATCTGGGCGGCGCCCGTGATCATGTTCTTCACGTAGTCGGCGTGGCCGGGGCAGTCGACGTGCGCGTAGTGCCGCTTGTCCGTCGAGTACTCGACGTGGGCCGTCGCGATGGTGATGCCGCGCTCCCGCTCCTCGGGCGCCTTGTCGATCTGATCGTACGCCATGAACGACGCGAGGCCCTTCTGCGCCAGCACCTTGGTGATCGCGGCCGTGAGCGTGGTCTTGCCATGGTCGACGTGACCGATGGTCCCGACGTTCACGTGCGGCTTGTTCCGCTCGAACTTCTCCTTGCCCATGTCCCTGCTCCCGGTGTTGGCGCGTCCCTTTTTCGCGCGTGACGACTTGGAGCCCTCGTCCAGGATTGAACTGGAGACCTCGTCCTTACCAAGGACGCGCTCTACCGACTGAGCTACGAGGGCGATTCTCTCGTTTGGACCTCACTGGAGCGGGAAACGGGATTCGAACCCGCGACATTCAGCTTGGAAGGCTGACGCTCTACCAGCTGAGCTATTCCCGCAAGTTTCGCTGCGAACCTCTCTCGACCAGGAGCCGACACGGAAAGTGGAGGGGGGTGGATTCGAACCACCGAAGGCGTGAACCGGCAGATTTACAGTCTGCTCCCTTTGGCCGCTCGGGAACCCCTCCGGATCTCCTCGTTACCGTCCGTGAATCCCACTGCTCATGGAGCTGGCGGTGGGACTCGAACCCGCGACCTGCTGCTTACAAGGCAGCTGCTCTACCAGCTGAGCTACGCCAGCAAAACCCTTCGTGAAAAAAGACGAATGACGGTGCGCGCTCGCGCTCCAGCGAGCCACCCCGCTCGAACCCCGTGGAGCCGCGTCTTTTATGGGATGCCGGCCCCCTTGTCAAGCAGGCAAAAACGGCGTGCGGACCGGAACCTAGCCGACGCGTTGGCGCGCCGCCTCGTACAGGGCGACCGCCGCCGACGCCGACACGGAGAGACTGTCGATCTCCCCCGTCATGGGGATCCGCGCCGAAAAGTCGCAGCTCTTACGCACGAGGGAGCGCAGGCCTTCCCCCTCGCTCCCCAGGACGAGTGCGGTCGGCCCGCGCAGATCCACGGCCGAAATGAGCCTATCGCCGTCGGCCGCGAGGGCGACCGACCAGACCCCTGCCTCCTTGAGGCGCTCGATGGACTGGGCGACATTCGTGACCCGGGCGACGAGGGAGCGCTCGACAGCGCCCGCGGAGGCCTTCGCGGCCGCCGGCGTCACGCCCACCGCCCGATCCTTCGGGATGACGACGCCGTGGGCGCCGAGGGCGTGGGCCGACCGGATGATCGCGCCGAGGTTGTGCGGGTCCTCCACCCCGTCGAGGACGACGACGAGCGGAGCGCGACCGCTCTCCGCGGCGCGGGCGAGCAGGTCCCCCACCGCCGCGTAGCGGAACTCCGCCACGACGGCGACGACGCCCTGGTGCCGGTCGGTCGCCGCGAGCCGGTCGAGCTTCGGTCGCGGCGCGGCGCGCACCTTGGCCCCGGCCGACCGCGCCAGCCGCTCGAGCTCCGCGAACGCGACCCCGCGGGTGCCCCCCTCGGCGAGCCAGAGCTCCGAGACCTCGCCCGCCGCGGCGCGGAGCAGCTCCCGCACCGGGTTCAGGCCGTAGACGACGCGCATGCGGAGGAGCGGGACGCGGGCGGCGCCCGGCTCACCTCGCCTCGAGCGCGACCCTGATCTCGCGCACCTGCTTCACGCACCACTGATCCGAGCAGACGAAGAAGTCGAGATTCGCCCTCGCCTCGTGCTTCCCGGCCTTCTCTGCGACGAACGGGACCTCGAAGCGGCGCCCCTCCGCCTTCGGATCGACCGGGTCGGCCTTGCCGAGCGAGCTCTTCGCGAGCTTCAGGCCGGGGGTCGCCTCGAGCGCGATCTTGAGCGGCGCGCGCGCATCGACGTGGACCTTCTCGACGGGCACGATCGACAGGACGAGCACGCCCGGCTTGCCCACCTCGACGTGCTCGGTCGTGCCCGTCGTCTCGAGCCGGTAGCTCTTCGCGGCGTCTGCGGCGGGATCGGCGTGCGCGAGCGGGGCTGCGGCGAGCGAGAGCGCGGCGGCGAGCTGACGGATCATTCGAAGCTCCTGCGGGTGCCTCATACCAGGGACGGCCGGGATCGGCCATCGATTCAGGGACGCGCCGCGGGCGCGACGGGCGGTCGCGCGCGGCGGCGGGGCGTCGCCCCGCGCGACCCGGCGAGCGCGATCGCGCGGTCCACGATGCGGGCCGCGATGTCCACGCCGCAGACCCCCTCCGCCTCGCGGATCGACGGAGAGCTGTTCACCTCGAACACGAGCGGCCGCTCCTTCACGTCGAGCATGTCGACCGCGCACACCTCGAGGCGGAGGACGCGGGCGGCCTCGACCGCGACGCGCGCGTACGCGGGCGGGAGCTCGGTGCGCTCGAACTGCGCACCGCGCCGGAGGTTCCTCGAGAAGCGGCCCACCGGTGGGCTGCGCCGGAGGCTCGCCACCACCTCGCCTCCGACCACGAGGACGCGGAGATCCTGCCCCTTCGCGCCCCGCACATACTGCTGGACGACGATGTTCTGGCCGAGCCCGAGGATCGCCTCGAGCGCCGCCTCGAGCGACTGGAGGCTCTCGCACAGCATCACCCCGCTCTTCTCGTTCGCGGAGAGCAGCTTCACGAGGACCGGCACCCCGCCCACGAGCCGCGCCATCTCCTTCAGGCCCGACGGGTCGGAGGCCATCACCGTGCGCGGGACGCGGATCCCCGCGGCGGCGAGGAGCTGGAGGCTGCGCATCTTGTTGCGGCTCGCGGCGATGCCGTAAGCGCCGTTCAGCACGGGCACGCGCATGAGCTCGAGCTGGCTCACGACGGAGAGCCCGTACTGGTGGATGGAGAGGCCGATGCGGGGGATGACGACGTCGGTGCGCGGGAAGCGGCGGCGCCGCCAGTAGACCGCCGGCTCGTCCCCGAGCCCGAGCTCCACCTGCATCGGGTCGAGGACCCGCGCAGCGACGCCGCGCTCCCGCGCCGTCTCGACGAGCCGGCGGGTCGTGTGGATCGATCCCGAGCGGGAGAGGACCGTGAGCCGCACGGCGTTCTCGCTACACCTGCTTGAACTCCGCGTCGACGACGTTCTCCTTCTTCTTCTCCTCGGTCGGACCGGGAGCCGCCGCGCCGCCGTCTCCGGGAGCGGCGCCCGGCGCCGCCCCCTTGTAGAGCTCCTCGGCCGCCTTGTGGCTCGCGCGCTCGAGGCGCTCCGTCGCCGCCTTCACCTCGTCGGCGCTCCCCTTCTCGCGGATCTTGTGGACGTCCTGGACCGCGTCCTCGATCTCCTTCGCGATCTCGGCGGGCAGCTTCTCCTTGTTCTCCTTGAGGAGCTTCTCCATTTGGTAGGCGAGGTTCTCGGCCCGGTTCCGCAGCTCGATCTCCTCGCGCCGCTGCTTGTCCTCCGCCTCGTGGGCGCGGGCGTCCGTCACCATCTTCTCGACCTCGCCCTTCGACAGGCCCGAGGAGTGGGTGATGGTGATCTTCGTCTCCTTCGCGGTCCCCTTGTCCTTCGCCGAGACGTTGAGGATGCCGTTCGCGTCGATGTCGAACGTCACCTCGATCTGCGGCAGGCCACGCGGCGCGGGAGGAATGCCCTCGAGGTGGAAGCGCCCGAGGGTCCGGTTGTCGCGCGCCATCTCGCGCTCGCCCTGGAGGACGTGGATCTCGACCGAGGTCTGGCTGTCCGAGGCGGTCGAGAACACCTCCGAGCGCTTGCACGGGATGGTGGTGTTCCGGTCGATGAGCTTCGTCAGGACGCCGCCGAGGGTCTCGACGCCGAGCGACAGCGGCGTCACGTCGAGCAGGAGGATGTCCTTCACCTCGCCCGAGAGCACGCCAGCCTGCACCGCGGCCCCGACCGCGACCACCTCGTCGGGGTTCACCGTGCGGTTCGGCTCCTTGCCGAAGAAGTTCTTCACCGTCTCCATGATCTTCGGCATGCGGGTCTGCCCGCCGACGAGGACCACCTCGTCGATCTGCGACGGCTGCAGCTTCGCGTCCGCGAGGCACTTGCGGGTGGGCTCGATGGAGCGCTCGACGAGCTCCTCGACGATCGCCTCGAGCTTCGCCCGGCTGAGCTTGATCGAGAGGTGCTTCGGGCCGGTCTGGTCGGCGGTGAGGAACGGGAGGTTGATCTCGCTCTCCATCATCGAGGAGAGCTCGATCTTCGCCTTCTCCGCCGCCTCCTTGAGGCGCTGCAGCACCATCTTGTCCTTCGAGACGTCGATGCCGGTGTCCTTGCGGAACTCGGTGATGAGCCACTCGATGATGCGCTGGTCGATGTTGTCGCCGCCGAGGTGCGTGTCGCCGTTCGTGGCGAGCACCTCCACGACGTTCTCGCCGACCTCGAGGATCGAGATGTCGAAGGTGCCGCCGCCGAAGTCGTAGACCGCGATCTTCTCGTTCTTCTTCTTGTCGAGCCCGTAGGCGAGCGCAGCCGCCGTCGGCTCGTTCACGATCCGCCGCACGTTCAGGCCGGCGATCTCCCCGGCGTCCTTCGTGGCCTGGCGCTGGGCGTCGTTGAAATAGGCGGGGACGGTGATGACCGCGTCGGTCACCTTCTCGCCGAGGTAGTTCTCCGCCGCGCGCTTCAGCTTGAGGAGGATCTGGGCGCTGATCTCGGGCGCGCTGTACTGCTTGCCGTCGACGTCGACGCGCGCGTCGCCGTGCGTCCCCTCGACGACCTTGTACGGGACGCGCTTCATCTCCTCGGCGACCTCGCTGAAGCGCCGGCCCATGAAGCGCTTGATCGAGTAGACGGTCTTCTCGGGGTTGGTGATGGCCTGCCGCTTGGCCACCTGCCCGGTGAGCCGCTCACCGTCCTTCGTGTACGCGACGACGCTCGGGGTGAGGCGCGAGCCCTCCTCGTTCGTGATGACGACCGCGTCCTTCCCCTCCATCACCGCGACCACGGAGTTCGTGGTGCCGAGGTCGATTCCGATGATCTTCGCCATGGTGTCGTGTTCCTCCTGAACGGCGGCCAACGTAAGTCCGCGACGCCGCCTGTCAAATGACGCGAGGGTCCGCCCGGGCTCCCCCCCGCCTCCCCCCTCTGCCCAGGTGCGAACGAGCCTACGCGCCGCCACCGACACGACGCGTCTGTTTGCCTCGCCCCTGCGAGGGCCCGCCAGCCAAGTTCCCGCAACGACGCGTGTTCATCCGGTGACGCAGCGTGGCACCACGCTTGCTCAAACCAGGGCGCGCGCGTCACAGCCCTCACCAGGGGACACGATGCTCCAGACGGTGGTCACCGCGAAGCACCCTGCCTTCGAGGACGCCTTCGGCGGGCCGGGCCCCGACGTGGCGGTCCTCCTCAACGCGAACGCGAAGGCGGTGAACGCGCAGGTCCGGCGGGCGCTCTCCCTCGTCGTCCCGGACGAGCACCTCTTCTTCTCGACGAGCCATGAGGAGGCGGGCGCGATCGCCGAGGAGGTGGTCACCCGTCGCTACGGCACCGTCTTCACGGGCGGCGGCGACGGGACCTTCGTCGGCTGGGTGAACCGGATCCTCGAGATCGCGGAGCGGCGCGCCGCGCGGCCGCCGCGCTTCGGCGTCCTCGCGCTCGGGACGGGCAACGCCGTGGCCGAGATGGTCGGGGCGACGCGCCGGCGACATGCGCAGGACCTCGCCCGCTACGTGCGTGGCGAGGTCGGCCGCGTCCGCCGCCTCGACCTGCTCACCTGCGCTGGGCGGCGCACCCCGTTCGCCGGGGTGGGCGTCGATGCCGCGGTGCTGAACGACTACATCTGGCTGAAGGAGCGTCTCGCGGGCACGCCGCTCGAGCGCCTCGGGCTCGGGATGGCGGGCTACTCGCTCGCGGTGGCGCTCCGCTCGGCGCCGCGCGCCCTCCTCGAGCGGCGCGCGAGCTACTGCGAGATCGTGAACGTCGGACGCCCCGCCTGGCGGCTCGACGGCAACGGCGCGCGCATCGGCCGGCCCATCGCCCACGGAGATCTGCTCCACGCCGGGCCGTGCATGCTCGCCGCCGCGAGCACCGTCCCGTACTACGGCCTCGGCCTGCGCGCCTTCCCCTTCGTCGCGTCGGCGCAGGGGACCATGCAGCTCCGCGTCGCCACGAGCATCGGCGTACCGACGCTCCTCATGAACGTCGCGAAGATCTGGTCGGGCGAGTTCGCGCACGAGGGGCTCCTCGACTTCCACGCGGAGCGCGTCGCGCTCCGCTTCGAGCGCCCCATGCCGCTCCAGATCGGCGGGGACGCCGAGGGCTGGCGCGACGAGATCACCTTCGGCATGGCCGCGAACCCGGTCGAGATCGTGGACTTCGGTCCCCGGGCCGTCGCGTAGCGCCGAGGGCTCGCGCATAACACCGAGGGCTCGCGCCTTCGGGCGCGAGCCCGAGCGGGAGACCTCCGCTCGCGCGGTGCGCTTCGTCCAACGGGCCCGCGTTCGCCGCTCGCGCTCGCGGGGCGGCAGCCGCCGCGGCGCGAGCCGCGGCAGGCGGACCGCGTCAGAGGTAGTAGACCACCCGCGCGTCCGAGTGGAGCGCCTCGTAGACGCCGCGCCGCTGGTCCTCCGAGACCAGCGTCACGGAGACCGACACCGAGTGGTACTTCCCCTTCGAGCTCGCCCGCACCGTCACCCGCTCTGCCGGCGCCTCGCCCACCACCGCGGCGACGAGGCTGCGGGCGTGCTCCGCGAAGTCGTCCGCGGCAAGCCCCATGATCTTGAACGTGTAGTCGAGCGGGTAGTCGAGCGCGGGGGTGGCCGGTGCACCCTTCCCGTCGGACGTCGCAGGCACTCTCGAACCCTAGCGCGGGACGACAACGCGGGCCAGCGCGTCCCGAGCGCGCGAACGGGCACGCGGTCCCGAGCGATCGCACGGGGCCGCGTGTCCGGGCGTCTCCCGCTCGGACTCGCGCCCGAAGGCGCGAGCCCTCGGCGTTCAGAGGAGATTGGCCGCGAGCTCGGCGAGCGGCGACCGCTCCCCCTTCGACAGCGTGATGTGGCCGGCGAGCCGCTCGCTCTTGAACCGGTTCACCACGTGGATGAGGCCGTTGTTGGTCTGGTCGACGTACGGGTTGTCGATCTGGTACGGGTCGCCCGTCAGCACGATCTTGGTCCCGTCGCCCACACGCGTGATGATGGTCTTCACCTCGTGCGGCGTGAGGTTCTGCGCCTCGTCGACGATGATGTACTGGTTCGGGATGGAGCGCCCGCGGATGTAGGTGAGCGGCTCGATCTCGAGGATGCCGAGGTCGAGCAGCTCGTGGTACCCCCGCCCCGCCTTCTTCTCGGAGCGCGAGAGGTTCATGAGATACTCGACGTTGTCGAAGATCGGCTGCATCCAGGGGTTGAGCTTCTCCTCGACGCTGCCCGGCAGGTAGCCGATGTCACGGCCGAGCGGGAAGATCGGACGGGAGACGAGCAGCTTCTGGTAGACGCCCTCCTCCATCGTCTTCTGGAGGCCCGCGGCGATCGCGAGGAGCGTCTTGCCGGTGCCCGCCTTGCCGACGATCGTGACGAGCCGCACCTCGTCGTTGAGGAGCAGGTCGAGGGCGAACGACTGCTCCTTGTTCCGTGGCCGGATCCCCCAGACCCCCTCCTTGGGCGTCTTGATGAGCGGCACGAACACCTGCTTCGGTGCGCTGTACTTGCCGACCGCCGAGTGCTGCGGGTTCGTCTGGTCGCGCAACACCACGAACGCGTTCGGCGGGGGCGGCTCGCCGGCGGAGGGGACGAGCGGGACGCTCCCGTTCGCGTAGAAGTCGTTCACCTGCTCGGGCGGGACCTCGACCTCGGAGACGCCGCTCCACAGCTCGTCGAGCGCCGCGAGCCCCTCGACATCGTAGTCCTCGGCGTGGAGCCCGAGGGCGTCGGCGCGGATGCGGAGGTTCGTGTCCTTCGTGACGAAGACGGTCGGGATGGACTTCTCGACCTCGCGCAGCCCCAGGGCGACGCCGAGGATCTTGTCGTCGGTGGAGCGCCCCTCGCCCGCGCCGTGGGGGAGCTTCCGGTCGCCGATGAGGACGCGGATCCGCCCCTTGTCCGGCCCGATCGACACGCCTTCCGCGAGCTTTCCCTGGATCCGGAACTCGTCGAGATAGCGCGCTACCTGGCGCGCGTTCCGGCCGAGGGTCGAGAGATCGCGCTTGAAGTTGTCGATCTCCTCGATGACGTAGATAGGGATGACGACATCGTTGTCCGCGAACCCGAAGATGCTGCGCGGATCGTGAAGCAGGACGTTCGTGTCGAGGACGAAGTTCTTTTTCAAGGCCGGTGGGGCTCCGGGGGGGTGGCCGCGCCTGCGGCGTCCTTCGACTTCGCCTCGCCTGCGGCGAGGCTACGCTCAGGACGAACGGGCCCGGGGAGTCTAGCAGGGGGCGCTGCGCGCAGCGAGGATGCGGCGACGCTCCGATCTCGCCCGTGGCGCTTCGCATGGTACAGGCATGCGTCCGCCCGCTCGACGAGGTCGCCCTTTTTCGCGGCGTCGCCCGGGAAGGCGGCGACCCCGAGCGAGAGGGTCACCGAGAGCTTCCCCTGCCCGGCGTCGAAGGAGAGCCTCCTGACCCGCTCGCGGATGCGCTCGGCGATGACGAGCGCACCCGCCGAGTCGGTCTCGGGCATCACCACCGCGAACTCCTCCCCCCCGTACCGCGCGACGACGTCGGTCGCGCGCGCCTCCGCGAGGAGCGTCTTCGCGATGCCACGGAGGACGACGTCGCCGGCGGGGTGACCGTAGGTGTCGTTCACGGACTTGAAGTGGTCGACGTCGCAGAGGATGAGCGAGAGCTTCTTCCCGTAGCGCTGCGCGAACGCGAGGTGCTCGTCGAGGCGCGCCTGGAACGTCCGGTGGTTCGTGAGCCCGGTGAGCCCGTCCGTCGTGGCGAGGCGCTCGGTCTGCTCGAACAGGCGGGCCCGGTAGATCGACTCGGCCGCCTGCATCGCGACGACCTCGAGCTGGCGGACCGCCTCGGCGTCGTACGCTCCGGCGCGGCGCGCGCCGAGCACCACCGTGCCGAGCACCTTCTGCGCCGTGCGCAGTGGGATGACCTTCAGCGACGCGAGCCCGCGCAGCCGGGTCGCCGCGTCGAAGACGGGCGCCCGGGCGAGGTCCAGGTCCTTGCCGGGAAGGGAGGCGCCGAGCCGGACGGCGGAGGCCACGAGCCCCGTGTCGTCAGGAAACTCGAGCCCGGCGAGCCGCGCGCCGGCCTTCCCCTCCTCGCCCCCGAGCACGCGCGCCACGCGATGGACGGTGCGCCCCTCCACCTCGTCGACGAGCGTCACCGCCGCGAAGTCGACCTGCACCATCCCGCGCGCGACGTCGATCGTCGCGTCGAAGACCTCGAGCGGCTTCGTCACCCGGTTGAGCCGCTCGATCGCGTCGTAGAATCGCTCCTTCTCGTCGCGGGCGCGCTTCATGTCGATCATGAGCCGCTCCGCCGCGACGGCGCGGAGGATCTCGGCGGAGAGCGTCACGAGGAGGCGCTCGTCGTGATCGTCGAACGGGGCCGCCTCGAGCCGGTCCGCGACGACCACGCCGCGCACGTGCCCGCCGCGGCGGTCGACGAGCGGGACGGCGAGGAGCGCCTTCGGCGAGGTCCCATCGCCGTAGTAGCCGGCGGGGCGCGGCTCGCCGTGGAGGCGCACCGGCGCGCGGCGCCGCACCGCTCCCCCGAGCGCCCCCTCTCCGGCGGGGAGGGGCTCGCGCGTCACCGCCTCGCTCGCCGAGCGGCACTCGCGCAGCCTGAGCTCGCGATCGTCGGGCGAGAGCAGGAACACCGCGACCGTGTGGCTGCGGAGGGCCACCTCCGCGACCTCGAGGGCGCCGCGCACCGCGGCCTCGACCTCCACGACGGCCGCCTCGCTCCACCTGCGCTCGCGCTCGTCGGGAGCGGCGTCGGCGGCGCCTGGGGCGAGCAGGCGGAGCTCGCGGGCGCGCTCGGCGAGATCGCGCAGCCGGCGCTCGACCGCGGCGGTCTCCGCCTTGCGCGCCGAGGCGATCCGCGCCGCGAGCACCGCGTGGTACAGCACCGCGAAGAGCGTCACGAACGCGGCGTGGACGGCGACGGCCGGCAGGGCCCAGGGCGCCGCCCCGCGGGCGACCCAGCCGAGCGCCTCCAGCGCGATCGCGAACAGGACGAGGACGAGCCCGATCCAGCGGCCGAGGAACGCCACGAGGAATGCCATGACGAGGTACACGACCGGCTGGAAGGGCGACTCCGCCGCGCCGCCCCCCGCCGCCTGGGCGACGACGGAGGCAGCGACGACCATGAGCGCGCCGAGCTCGAGCTGCTCGCGTCCGGTGGCCGCCTCTCCCGCGCCGGCCCGGACCGCGCGCCGGGCGATGGTGCCGGCGAGCGCGGCGGCGAGGGCGAGGAGGGCCGCCGCCTGGCGCCAGTCGGGCGCCGCTCCCTCGAAGGTGCCGAGGACGACGAGCGCGCCCGTCGCGAGCGCCACCGCGGGCGGCACGCACCGGAGCACGAACCGGCGGGCGCGACGGCGCGCCGGCGGACCGGCCACGCCCATCTCCGAGAAGAGGACGGCGTAGAGGCGGACGAGGAGCGGTCGCGGCCGCTGCAGGGCGAGCCGGCCGTGGACGTCGGCGACGGTCCCGATCGGAGCGCGATCGAGAAGCGGTGACCCGGGACTCACCGCGCGCCTCCCCCGTCGCCGCCCAGCCAGTACACGCGCTCGCCCGGCCGCACGAAGCGGAGCTCCTCGCGGGCGGCGCGCTCCAGCGCGGCGCGATCGCCGCGCAACGAGCGGGCCTCGCGCGCGAGGGCGGCGTTCTCGGAGGAGAGCTCGGCGTTCTCCCCCTGCATCCGCCGGACCTCCGCACGCAGCCGCACGACCTTGCGCACGCCGTCGGGGTCCCAGGCGGCCGCCGCGGCGGCGAGCGCCACGGCCCCGACGACCCACCACCCTGCCCTTCGGCCGCCGGTCCCGGACATCGTCTCTTGCGCCACGGTAGCAGCGGCGAGCGGGACGTCCAGAAATCGGCAGATACCGGCCTCGGATCGCGGTCGGGGTCGCGGTCGCGGTCGGGGTCGCGGTCGGGGTCGGGGTCGGGGTCGGGGTCGGGGTCGGGGTC
>WNGA01000237.1_pt1 | contig 138266 bp, 131 predicted proteins | sample 5400061 | NCBI WGS metagenome assembly WNGA01 (sample SAMN13153366, study PRJNA577476) | soil metagenome | isolation source: 100 cm soil or saprolite under grassland replicate 2 | place: USA:California | collected 2016-06-15 | reverse complement strand
GCCCCTACTCGCAGGTGGCGGGGGTGGCGGGCTCGCGGGGTGCGAGGAGGCGACCTTGGGTCAGGGCGATGCCGAGGACGACGATCAGGCCGCCGAGCACCAGGCGGTAGGAGAACGGCTCGCCGAGCACCAGCACGCCGGCGGCCACCCCCACGATCGGGATCAGGTAGGTCACCAGCGAGGCGGCTGTGGCCCCGTGCTCCTGGAGAGTGCGGTAATTCAGCAGGTAGGCGTAGCCGGTCCCGAGAGTCCCGAGGAGTGTCAGGCAGAGCAGGCCGAGCCAGGCGAAATGGACCCTGCCCGTGGCCAGGTTGACGCCCGCGGCCGGCAGCAGCAGCACGCAGCCGGCGGTCAGCTGGCCCGCCGAGAGCTGCATCGGGGTGAGCTGGCGCACGAACCGGTGGGCGTAGGCGAAGCCGAAGCCGTACCCCGAGGTGCCCACCACCGTGGCGAGCGTACCCACCAGCGAGCTGCCGGCCAGGTCGCCGCTGCCGACCCCCGCGAGCACCGCGACCCCGCCGAACGCGATCGCCAGACCGGCCAGCTGCGGCGGACGCAGGCGCTCGCCCAGCAGCCAGGCGGCGAACGCCGCCGTGAACAGGGGCGTGCACGCATTGAGGACCGACGTCAATGCCGAGGTGATGTGCTCCTCACCCCAGGCGATGAGCGTGAACGGCATCAGGCTCATGGCGAGGCCGAGCACCAGCAGGTGCCCCCAGGTGCTCCGCTCGGGGAAGCGCTCGCCGGTGGAGCGCAGGAAGACCAAGATCACCGCGAGACCCAGAAGGATCCGACCCCAGGCCAGGAACGTCGGCGGGACGCTCTCAACGATCACCTTGATCAGGAGAAACGACCAGCCCCAGATGAAGGCGAGCAGCAGGAGTCGGCGCAAGGGCGAGTACCTCGGTGGGCTCGGTGGGCTCGGCGAGGACCGGTAGGGACCGTGCCGTCGGCAGGGTCCAGCCTGCCGCAGGTCCCGCACCCGCCGCCACGGAATTACCGCCCTCCATCCCGGACCGTCCTCTCGCCGCTGTCCAGCCTCGCGCCTATGATGCGGATCTGTGCAGAGAGCGGTCGAGAGCAGGTGGAATGCAACGCGACGTGATGCCGCTCGACCTGGAGTTCGGCTGGCATGCCGAGCGTGTGGCCGAGGCTGGCGTGGCACTCGGGCTCTGCGACTCCGTGCCGATCGCCTGCCGCGGCTCCGGCCACCCGTGGCTCCTGGGCCACCTTGCCGCGCAGATCGGCGCCCGGCCGGGGATGCGCGTGCTCGACGGCGGCAGCGGCCTCGGCGGTCCGATGGCCTGGCTGGCGCGGGAGCGCGGCTGCGACGTCATCGGCGTCGACCTCATGAAGGGAGCGGTCCGCGGCGCGCTGCGCCTGTTCCCGCAGAGCATGGTCCTGGTCGGAAGCCTCACCGAGCTGCCGTTCTCCACGGCGGCGTTCGAGGCCGCCTGGACGATCGGCTCGCTGTCGACCGTCCCCGACACCTATGCGGCAGCCCGTGAGCTGCGGCGCGTGCTGGTCCCTGGCGGTCGCCTCGCCGTCTACGACTACGTCGCCGTGGCGGCGGCGCCGTTCGACGCGCCGGTCGCCAACGTCTTCCTGCCGCCACAGGTGCTCGCTGGCCGGCTGCGCGCCGCGGGGCTCACCGTGCTCACCAGCGGTCGGGCGCCGCGGGTCGGGCCGGCGCCCGCGGAGTGGCGGGCTTCCGCGCTGGCGGTCGAGCGGGAGATCGCCCTGCGCCACGGCCACGACCCGCGCTACCAGCTCGCCGAGCACGAGCGCGCCGCCTTCGGCCGTCTCTGCGCCGGCGGCCAGATCGCTCCCTGGCTGCTGGTCCTTGAGCGGCCGGGCGCGTGAGCGCGGGTAGGCTGCCGCCGATGAGCGACGGTGAGAAGGGAAAGCTGGTCGTCTGCGCCACGCCGATCGGCAACCTCGGCGATGCGTCGCCGCGGTTGGCGCGGGCCTTGGCCGAGGCCGACCTGGTCGCGTGCGAGGACACGCGGCAGACCCGCAAGCTCCTCGCGCACTTCGGCGTGCGTGCGCGGCTGGTGAGCTACCACCAGGCCAACGAGCCGGACCGCGCCGCCATGCTGGCCGAGCGGATCGCGGCCGGCGAGCGGGTCGCGCTGGTCTCCGACGCGGGCATGCCGGCCGTCTCCGACCCCGGCCACGACCTTATCGGCGCCTGCCTGGCGCGAGACCTCGAGGTCGAGGTGGTCCCCGGGCCGAGCGCGGTGCTGGCCGCACTGGTGGTGAGCGGGCTGCCGGCGGACCGGTTCTGCTTCGAGGGGTTCCTGCCCCGCAAAGCTTCCGCCCGCGCCCGTCGTCTCGCGGGGCTGGCCGGTGAGCGGCGTACCATGGTGCTGTTCGAGGCACCGCACCGCGTGCTCGCCACGCTCGACGCCATGATCGAGTCGTTCGGGACCGAGCGGCCATGCGCCGTCGCGCGCGAGCTCACCAAGGTCCACGAGCAGGTGCTCCGCGGCACGCTCGCCGAGGTGCGCCGGCGCCTCGCCGATCAGGGCCAGCGGGGCGAGTTCACGCTGGTCGTGGGCGGTGCGCCGGAGGAGCGGGCCGAAGGTGGCCGGGAGGCGGGCACAACGGCGGGCACAGCGGCCGCCGCCGGCCTGGTCGCCGAGGTCGCCCGCCTCGTCGAGGCCGGCGCGACGACCAGGGACGCGGTCAGCGAGGTCGCCGGCACCAGCGGCCACCCGCGCCGGGCCCTCTACCAGGCGGTCCTCGACGCCCGTTCCGGCGGAGGGAAGGGAGCTGGCCCGCGGGAACGGTAGGCCGGGAGGCCCGCCGGCCAGGGAGGCTGGCGGCGGACCGCTAGAATGCCGGCGAGCAGGGCCGAGACCAGGAGCGCCACCGGTGACCAAGAGCACCTTTTACCTCACCACGCCGATCTACTACATCAACGACGTGCCGCACATCGGGCACGCCTACACAACCGTCGCCGTCGATGTGCTGGCGCGCTGGCGGCGCGCCCACGGCGAGAAGGTGATGTTCCTCACCGGCACCGACGAGCACGGCCAGAAGGTGGCGCGGGCCGCGGAGGCCGCCGGCCTCGACCCGCGGACCTGGGCCGACCACACGGTGGAGCGCTGGAAGGAGACCTGGGCGCAGCTCGACATCTCCTACGACGACTTCATCCGCACCACCGAGGAGCGTCACGTCAGCGCCGTGCAGCACCTGTGGCAGCGGCTCTACGACCAAGGTGACGTCTACCTCGACAGCTACGAGGGGCTGTACTGCGTCGCCTGCGAGCAGTTCTACTCCGAGGAGGAGCTGGTCGACGGCAGATGCCCGGTTCACGGCCGGCCGGTGGAGCTCGTGCGCGAGGACAACTACTTCTTCCGGCTGTCCAGGTACGCCGACCGCCTGCTGGAGGTGTACCGCGAGCAGCCGGGCTTCGTGCGGCCGGCCAGCCGCCTGCGCGAGGTGGTCTCATTCGTCGAGCAGGGCCTGCAGGACCTGTCGATCTCGCGCTCGACCTTCGGCTGGGGCGTGCCCATCCCCTGGGACCCCAAGCACGTCATGTACGTGTGGATCGACGCCCTGCAGAACTACCTCACCGCGGCGGGCTGGGACGCCGATCTGGAGCGCTTCGAGCAGGTCTGGCCGGCCGACTACCACTTTGTCGGCAAGGACATCCTCCGCTTCCACGCGGTGATCTGGCCGGCGATCCTGCTGGCGGCGGGGCTGCCGCTGCCACGGAGGGTGCAGGCGCACGGCTGGCTGCTGGTCGGCGGCGAGAAGATGAGCAAGACCAAGCTCACCGGCATCGCCCCGAGCGACCTGGTGGCACCGTTCGGCTCGGACGCCTTCCGCTACTTCTTCCAGCGCGAGATCGCCTTCGGGCAGGACGGCAACTTCTCCTGGGAGGGCATGGTCGAGCGCTACAACGCCGACCTCGCCAACGGCCTGGGCAACCTGGCGAGCAGGGTGACGGCGATGGTGGAGCGCTACCGCGGCGGCGTGCTCCCCGCCGCCGGGCTCGAGGGCGAGGCCGAGCAGGCGGTGCGGGAGGCGGCCGCCCGCGCCTACGAGGAGGCCCGGGCCGCCCTGGACGGCGACCTCGCCTACGAGCGGGCGCTGGCGGCGATCTGGCGCTTCGTGGCCGCCGCGAACGGCTACGTGAGCGAGCGCAAGCCATGGGAGCTGGCCAGCTCGGGCGACGACGCCGCGCTGGACACGGTCCTCTACACGGCGACCGAGGCGCTGCGGGTCGCGGCCCTGCTGACCGCGCCGTGGCTGACCAGGGCGGCGCCGAGGCTGTGGGCGGCCGTGGGCGCCGTGGGCGAGCTGGCCCACGCCAGGCTGCCGGAGGCGCTGGCGTGGGGCGGCCTGCCCGCCGGCGCGCGCGTCACCCAGCCCGGGGCGCTGTTCCCGCGCCTGGATCAAGAGGGGAAGGTCGCGCAGCGGGCTGTGCGGGCTGGATAGGCTCCATGGATGGAGAGGGCATGCTCATCGACACGCACTGCCACCTGCACCTGCTGGAGGAGCCGGCGCGGGAGGTGGTCGAGCGGGCCAGGGCGGCGGGCGTCGGCCACCTGGTCGACGTCGGCGTCGACCTCGGGTCGAGCAGGCAGGCGGCGGAGAACGCCGGGCGCCTGGAGGGGGTCTCGGCCACCGCTGGGGTGCACCCGCACGACGCCGTCACGCTGACCCCGCGGGCGCTCGAGGAGCTGCGCGAGCTGCTCGGCGACGAGCGGGTGGTCGCGGTCGGCGAGACCGGGCTCGACTACTTCCGCGACCACTCGCCGCGCGAGGTGCAGCGCGCCGCCTTCGCCGCACAGGTGCGGCTCGCCCGTGAGCTGGACAAGGCGCTCGTCGTCCACTGCCGCGACGCGTTCGAGGACGTGCTGGCCATCCTCGAGCGCGAGGGGCCACCAGGACGGGTCGTGCTGCACTGCTTCTCGGGCGACCAGCGCATGGCCGTCCGCGCCGTGCAGGCCGGCTACCACGTCTCCTTCGCGGGCACGGTGACCTTCAGGAACGCGCCGCGGCTACGTGAGGCGTGCGCGGCGGTGCCCCTGGATCGCATGGTGCTCGAGACCGACAGCCCGTACCTGTCGCCGCACCCCTTCCGCGGCCGGCCGAACCGTCCGGAGCGCGTGGGGGTCACCGCGGCGACCGTCGCCGCCGTGCACGGTCGTCCGCTCGAGGAGATCGCCAGCGCCACCACCGCGACCGCCATCCGCGCCTTCGGGCTCGCCGTGGCCGTCCCTGGAGGTGCGGTCTGACGCCCGCCGCCGGAGGGGCGCGGGCAGCCCCGGGGGCCGGTGGACCGGGTCGCGCGTTGCTCACCCCGGGGCGGGTGCGCGCGCTGCTCGCCGCGCACGGGCTGCGTCCGAGCATGGCGCTCGGGCAGCACTACCTGGTCGACCCCAACACCGCCCGCAAGGTGGTGCGGCTCGCGCGGGTCGCGGCGGGGGAGACCGTGCTCGAGATCGGCCCCGGCCTCGGCAGCCTCACCCTGGCGCTGCGCTCAGCCGGCGCGCGGGTGGTTGCGGTCGAGGCCGACGCCCGCCTGCTGCCAGCGCTCGCCGAGGCGCTCGGCGAGGACCCGGACGTGCTGGTGGTGGCGGCCGACGCCGTGCGCGCCGACCTTGCCGCCCTCGCCCCGGACGCCCGCGGCGTGGTTGCCAACCTGCCCTACAACATCGCCGCCACGCTGGTGCTTCGCGTGCTCACCGAGTACCCGCGGTACCAGCGGCTCACCGTGATGGTGCAGCGTGAGGTGGGCGAGCGTCTGGCCGCCGCGCCCGGGACGGGCGCGTACGGCGCGACCAGCGCCAAGGTGGCCGCCCTCGCCGAGGCGCGGGTGCTGGCGCCGGTGAGCCGCAAGGTGTTCCTGCCCGAGCCGCACGTGGACTCGGTGCTCGTGGGCCTGACCCGCCGGCCGCACCCGGCCGTCGCCGGGGTGCCGTGGACGGCGCTCGCCCGGGTGATCGAGGCGGCCTTCTCGCAGCGCCGCAAGACCCTGCGCAACGCCCTGCGGACGCTCGGCCTGGCCGCCGGCGAGGTCGAGGCGCTTGGCCGGGCGGCTGGGGTGGATCTCGGCCTGAGAGCGGAGCGGCTCGACGTGCCCGCGTTCGCCGCCCTGGCAGAAGGGCTCGAGGCTCGCGAGCGCGTCGAGCCGTGATATCAGCCGGAACGATAACGGTACCTTTTGAACGAATCCGCCGAGTGCAGCTACCATGCCCGGGCTTACTTTTCAGGGCTCGCGGGGGGCTGGGCCCTCCGCGTCACCCGTGGATTCTCGAAGGGGGAGCGCGTGCCAAGCCAACGCCCGCCGGCGGAGCCGCCCACGGTGCTGCGCGCCCATGCCGCGGCCAAGATCAATCTCGCGCTGCTGGTCGGCGAGCGCAGGGACGACGGCTACCACGAGCTCGTCTCGGTGATGCACGCGATCGGGCTCTGGGACGACCTCGAGGTCTCCCTGGCCCCGAGGGGCCTCGGCCTGGAGGTGGAGGGCGAGGGCCTGCCGCCGGACGAGAGCAACCTGGTGCTGGTGGCGGCGTGGGAGCTGGCGCGGCGCTCGCGCGACCTGCCCGGCGCGCGCTTCCGCCTGCGCAAGGGCATCCCGATCTCGGCGGGGCTCGGCGGCGGCAGCGCCGACGGGGCGGCCGCGCTGCTCGCGCTCGACCGGCTCTGGCGGCTGCACCTGCCGGCGGTGAACCTGCACGCCATGGCCGCCGAGATCGGCTCGGACGTGCCGTTCTGCCTGAGTGGCGGCAGCCGGGTCGGCAGCGGCCGGGGCGAGAAGCTGCGGGACGCGCCCACCAAGGGCACGCTGTGGTGGGTGGTGGCGATCGACGCGGACGGGCTCGACACCGCCGCCGTCTACCGCCGCTACGACCAGCTGGGGCTGGCGCAGCCGCTGGGCGACCGCCAGCCGTCCGAGCTGGTGGCGGCGCTGGCCGCCGGTGACGTGGCGCGGATTGGAGCGGCGCTCGACAACGACCTCGAGCCGGCAGCCTTCGACCTGCGCCCGACGCTCAAGTCGGGCAAGGAGCGGCTGGTCGAGGCGGGCGCGGTCGGCGCGGTGATGAGCGGCAGCGGGCCGACGCTGCTGGCTCTGGCGCGCGACGAGGAGCATGCTGGCCGCCTGGCCCGCGCGGTGCGCTCCAGCTTCGCCCGGGTCGAGCTGGCCCGCGGCCCGGTTCCAGGGGTGACGTTCGGCTGACCGCTCTCCAGACGACAGGCGGCCGCTGGGGTGGGTGGCCCGGTAGGATGCTCTGGGCACTTTGGCGGGTGGTGTAATGGCAGCACGGCGGCCTTTGGAGCCGTCAGGTCAAGGTTCGAATCCTTGCCCGCCAGCTGGACTCCGGAGACGCGAGAGAGAGGCGCATCGGCATGGGGCTGAACGTTGTCGTGCTCGCGGCCGGGGAGGGCAAGCGCTTCCGCTCCTCCCTGCCGAAGCCGTTGTACCCGCTGGCCGGTCGACCGCTGCTGTGGCACGTCCTGGCCGCAGCGGCCGGGCTCGAGGCGGACCGTACCGTGGTGGTGATCGGGCGCGCTGCCGAAGCGGTGCGCACGGCGGTCTCCTCGTTCGGCCTCGGTCAGGTGGAGTTCGCGGTGCAGCGGGAGCTGCGCGGGACCGGCGACGCGGTGGCGACCGCGCTGCCGCTGCTCCCCCCGGCCGGCGAGGTGCTCGTCCTGTACGGCGACACGCCGCTGGTGACCGCCGCCACATTGCGGCGGCTGCTCGCCGCGCACCGCGCGGGCGGCGCGCAGGCGACCATGCTGACCTGCGTGGCCGCCGACCCGGCCGGCTACGGCCGGGTGCTGCGCGGCCCGGACGGCGCGGTTGCCGGGGTGGTGGAGGAGCGCGACGCCTCCCCGGAGCAGCGGGCCATCACCGAGGTCAACGCCGGCCTCTACGTCTTCGAGCGGCCGCTGCTCGACGCGCTCGCGCTGCTCCGGGCCGACAACGACCAGGGCGAGCACTACCTGCCGGACCTCCTGCCGACGGTGCTCAAGGAGGGCGGCCGGATCGTGACCGCCGCCGCCCCGGCGGAGGAGGTCCAGGGCGTCAACGACCGTGCCCAGCTCGCCGGGGCTGGGGCCGTGCTGCGGCGGCGCACGCTCGAGCGGCTGCTGGAGGCCGGCGTGACCATGGTCGACCCGGCCACCGTCTATGTGGACGTGGACGTCGAGGTCGGCCGCGACACCGTGCTCGAGCCGCTGGTCTTCCTGGAGGCGGGCACCCGGGTGGGGGAGCGCTGCCAGATCGGCCCCAACGCCCGCCTGGTCGCCTGCACGGTCTCGGACGAGGCGACCGTCACCCAGGCGGTCGGGGTCCAGGCCCGCATCGGGCCGGGCGCCGTCGTCGGACCGTTCGCCTACCTGCGCCCGGGCGCCGAGCTCGGGCCGCGCAGCAAGGTCGGCACCTACGTGGAGGTCAAGAAGTCCCGCATCGGTGCCGGCAGCAAGGTCCCGCACCTCACCTACGTCGGGGACGCCGAGGTCGGCGAGGGCGTGAACGTCGGGGCGGGCACGGTGTTCGTCAACTACGACGGGGTGGCCAAGCACCAGACGGTGGTCGGTGACGGCGCCTTCATCGGATCGGCTACCATGCTGGTGGCTCCCCTGACGGTCGGTGACGGGGCACAGACGGGGGCGGGCTCTACCATCACCAAGGACGTCCCCCCCGGCGCGCTCGCCATCGAGCGCGCCGACCAGCGCACGATCGAAGGCTGGGTGGCTCGTCGTCAGCGGCGGGGGCAGGCGGAGCGGGAACACCCCAGCGACCACGAGCAGTCGGACTAAAGTCCCGGCAGCGGCGGTACAACAGCAGGAGAGCGGGAGCCGGAGCCGGGGAGGCGAGCAGTGAGCAGTCACGTGACGCCCAAGATGGTCGAGGCGCTTGGGCGCAGGCATCTGATGCTGTTCTCGGGCCGGGCCAGTCACGAGCTGGCCGCCGAGGTGGCCACGCATCTGGGGATCGAGTGCGGCTCGGTGGACCTGCGGGACTTCGCCAATGGTGAGACCTATGCGCGATTCCAGGAGAGCGTGCGCGGCACGGACGCGTTCGTGATCCAGACCCATTCCGCTCAGGTGAACGAGCGGATCATGGAGCAGCTCATCATGATCGATGCCCTCAAGCGCGGCTCGGCCAAGCGGATCAGCGCGGTCGTCCCGTACTACGGGTACTCGCGGCAGGACAAGAAGGGACGCTCGCGCGAGCCGATCACGGCCAAGCTGGTTGCCGACCTGCTCCAGAGCGCCGGCGCGGACCGGATCATCACCATCGACCTCCACTCCGGCCAGATCCAGGGCTTCTTCAACGGGCCGGTGGACCATCTCACCGCCCTGCCGGTGCTGGCCGACCACATCCGCGAGAACTACCCGGGCGAGCTGGTGGTGGTGGCGCCGGACGCGGGCCGCGTGAAGGCGGCCGAGAAGCTCGCGGGCGTGCTGGGCCAGTCGCTGGCGTTCCTGCACAAGCGCCGCAGCCGCGACGTCGCCAACCAGGTCGACGTGCGCGAGGTCGTCGGTGAGGTCGACGGCAGGCTCTGCGTGATGATCGACGACATCATCGACACCGCCGGGACCATCGTGCAGGGCGCCGAGGTGCTGGTGGCCAGCGGGGCCCAGCGGGTGATCGCGGCGGCCACCCACGGCATCTTCTCAGGCCCGGCGATCGACCGGCTCAAGAACGCCCCCATCAGCGAGGTCGTGGTCACCAACACGCTGCCGCTCCCCGAGGAGCAGTGGCTCGACAAGATCGTGGTGCTGTCGATCGCCAAGATCCTGGCCGACGCGATCCGCGCCGTGTTCGAGGACGCCAGCGTCTCCGAGATCTTCAACGACCAGAACCAGCTCTGAGCGCGGATGGACCTTCCCGTGATGCCTCCGGTCAAGCCGATGCTCGCCAAACCGGTGTCGATCCTGCCGCGCGAGATGCTCTACGAGCCAAAGTGGGACGGCTTCCGCTGCATCGTCTTCCGCGACGGCGACGAGGTCGAGATGGGCAGCCGCAAGGAGCTGCCGATGGCGCGCTACTTCCCCGAGCTGGTCGCGGCGGCCCGCGAGCAGCTCCCGTCCCGCTGCGTGGTCGACGGCGAGGTGGTGCTCATCAAGGGCAACGGCCTGGACTTCGAGCTGCTGCAGCAGCGCATCCACCCCGCCGCCTCGCGCATCGAGCTGCTGTCACACGAGACTCCCGCCTCGCTCATCGCCTTCGACCTGCTCGCCCTTGGCGGCGAGAGCTATCTGGAGCGGCCGTTCTCCGAGCGCCGCGCCGCACTGGAGACCGCCCTGCAGGGCCACCGGGGACCGTACTACGTCACCCCGCTGACCGACTCGTACCGCCTGGCCGAGCGCTGGTTCCGCACCTTCGAGGGCGCCGGTCTCGACGGCGTGGTGGCCAAGCCGCGCGATCTGCCCTATGCCCAGGACCAGCGGGTGATGTTCAAGGTCAAGCACTCGCGCACGGCCGACTGCGTGGTCGCCGGCTTCCGCTGGTACAAGCGCGGGCCGGTGGTCGGCTCGCTGCTGCTGGCGCTGTACGACAACGGTGAGCTGCAGCACGTCGGCGTGACCTCGTCGTTCAGCCTGGAGCGCCGCCGGGAGCTGCTGGACGAGCTGGACCCCTACCGGCTGCAACCGGGCGACCCGCACCCCTGGCTGGGCACGGTGACGGCCGAGCGGGTCCCCGGCGGGCTCTCGCGCTGGAGCGGGGGCAAGGACCTCTCCTGGGAGCCGCTGCGCCCCGACCTGGTGGTCGAGGTCGCCTACGACCACATGGAGGGCCGGCGCTTCCGCCACACCGCGCAGTTCCGGCGCTGGCGGCCCGACCGCGATCCCCGCTCGTGCGGCTACGACCAGATCGAGCGCCCGGTCGCCTTCGACCTCGGGGAGGTCCTGACCACCGGTACGGTCTGATCCCAGCCGCGTGCGGCTTGAGCGGGCCGGGCTTCCGCTGCTACCCTGCCGAGCGCTCCCGCTGGCTGCGGGGCACTTTCGTGTTGCTCTCGTGCGAGAGAGCCACCGCGATCCGACAAGGAGGCTCGTTCCCCATGTCCGAGTACCAGCTTGCCGCAGAGCCGCGCCCGGACACCGGGAAGGGAGCCGCCCGACGAGCCCGCGCCGCCGGCCGCGTCCCGGCGGTCCTGTACGGCCACGGCATCAAGCCCGAGCACCTGACGGTCGACGCGCGCGAGTTCCGCCACGCGCTCCGCAGCGGCGGCAGCAACGCGCTGATCACCCTCCGGCTCGGCAGGGACCGCCACCTCGCCCTGGCCCGTGAGATCCAGCGCCACCCGGTGCGCGGCTCCTACATCCACATCGACTTCCTGGTGGTCCAACGAGGCGAGAAGGTCACCGTCTCGGTCCCGATCCACCTGTCCGGCGACGCGCCCGGCCTGGTCCAGGGCGGCGTCCTCGGCCAGGACCTCCACCAGCTCAACGTGGAGGCCGAGGTGACCAACGTGCCCGAAGCCATCGAGGGCGACATCTCCGGCCTCGAGATCGGCGACGTGCTGCGGGTCGGCGACCTCAAGCCACCCTCGGGGGCGATCCTCCTCGACGACCCCGATGCGCCGGTCGCCTCGGTCATGGCGCCGACGGTGGAGCCGGTCAAGGCCGAGGAGGAGGCCGAGGCCGAGGGCGCCGAGGAGGGTGCCGAGGCCGAGCCGGCCGCCCGTGGCGAGGGCTCCGAGCAGGAGCAGTAGGCGCTGGCCCTCCCCGGTCGCTGGCGACGGTCCCGCATGCCCGCTGTCGCGGAGGCCCCACAGCCGTCCGCGCCGTGGCTCGTGCTCGGTCTCGGCAACCCCGATCCCGAATACGCCAACACCAGGCACAACGCGGGGGCGATGGTGGTCCGGCTGCTGGCGGAGCGGTTCGGCGCCCGGCTGCGGCGCTCGCGCCAGCGTGCCGAGGTGGCCGAGGTGCGCGACGGCGACGCCCGCATCGTGCTCGCACGGCCGAGCGGCTACGTCAACGAGTCCGGCGGGCCGGCGTCGCTGCTGGTGCGCTACTACAAGGTGCCGCTCGAGCAGGTCATCGTGGTCCACGACGAGATCGACCTGGCGGCCGGCAAGCTCCAGGTGCGCCGTGGCGGCGGGACCGCCGGCCACAACGGGGTGAAGGACGTCGTCAAGGCGCTGGGCAGCCCTGACTTCCTGCGGGTGCGCCTCGGGGTCGGGCGCCCGCCCGGGCGCCAGGACCCCGCCGACTACGTCCTCGAGCCGATACCCAGGCGGCTCGCCGAGGACTTCGGCGTGCTGGTCGAGCGCGGCGCCGACGCCGTCGTCGACCTGGTCCGCCTCCCCCTCGAACGTGCCCAGGACCGCCACAACCATTGATCGGCTCCAGAGGAGGATGCCGTGAACGCCGAAAACGCGGATGCAGTCCGGGCGGCGGCGGCGCGGATCGCCGGGCGGGTGCATGCCACGCCGATACTGACCTCGGCCACGCTGGACGCGCTCGTCGGCGCCCGCGTGGTCGCCAAGGACGAGGCGCTGCAGAAGACCGGCTCCTTCAAGGTCAGGGGCGCGCTCAACCGCCTGCTCACCCTGCCTGAGGAGGAGGTCGCGCGCGGGCTGGTCACGGTCTCGGCCGGCAACCACGCCGCCGCGCTCGCATGGGCGGCCTCCCAGGTCGGCGCCAAGGCCACCGTGGTGATGCCACGCCACGCGCCCGCCGCCAAGGTGGCCGCCTGCCACGGCTACGGCGCCGAGGTCGTGCTGCACGGCGACAGCACCGGCGAGGCCTTCGCCGAGAGCGAGCGGCTGCGCGACGAGCGCGGCCTCACCTTCGTCCACCCCTTCGACGACCCGGAGATCGTGGCCGGGCAGGGTACCAGCGCCCTGGAGCTGGTCGCCGAGGTCGGTCCGGTCGAGGTCTGGGTGGTCCCGGTGGGTGGTGGCGGGCTCGCCTGCGGCACCACCCTGGTGGTCCGTGAGGCCAATCCCGGCTGTCGCGTGGTGGCGGTGGAGCCGGATGGCGCGGCGACCATGAGCGCCGCCCTCGCGGCCGGGCGGCCCGTGCCGATCGTGCCGCGCTCGGTGGCGGACGGCCTGTGCGCGCCGCGCGCCGGGGACCGCACCTTCCCGCTGTTCCGCCGGCTCGTCGACGAGGTCGTGACCCTCACCGACGAGCAGATCCTGGCCGGGGTGCGCTTCGTGATGGAGCGCATGAAGGCGGTGGTCGAGCCGGCCGGCGCGGCCGGGGTCGCGGCCCTCCTGGCCGGCAGGGTCGACGGCGTCGACGGCAAGCGGGTCGGCACGATCCTGTCCGGCGGCAACCTCGATCTCGGTGCGGTCGCGGCGCGCCTGCCCTGACCCGCCGCCCGGCGATGCGGCCGGCCTACTGGCCCTCGAGCTGGCAGGAGTCGACCACGCGGAGGTAGCTGGCGAGGGCCTCGTCGAACTTTTCGGCGGCGTCGCCGCCCTTGGCGGCCGCCGCGCGCCCGGACTCGACCGCGTGCTCCACGCTGATCTGCTGGCGCGCCAGCTGCTCCACCACCTGCGTCTGCGCGACGAACGCCCGGTCCAACCTGACCGCGTAGGACAGGCCCTGGTTCGCTCTGGCAACCGCGCTGGTGCACTCCGGGGTGGCGTGGGCGTGGGTCCCGCCGGCGGCCTCGCCGACGCCCCGCGGCGCCGGCGCCGTGGGGCGACCACGCATTCCCAGCACGAAGCCGCCCCCCGCGCCGAGCAGCAAGCCGGTGACGAGCAGCGCCACCAGCCTGTGACGCGGAAACCGCGCCGCGTAGCGGTCGGCGCGGCGCTGCTCGGGCGGCTTCATTTCGGTCTCCTCCCGCGCATCTCGTACGCCTCGATCAGGACAACTGTCGCAGAGTACGCTCCAACTTCGCGGAAGTCTATCGGGTCGGCGGCACCGTGCGGTTTGACTGTCCGGCGCTGCGATACCCTTGCAGAGCAATGCGAACCACCCCCCGGCCGTGGCGGCCGGGGGGTCCTGGCGCGTGCGCGAGCGCCCTCGCGTGCGGCTGACCCGTGACCTCGAGGCCTGATTCAGATGCGGCTTGAACCCCTTCTCGACCACCTGCCGGCCGATCCGGCATTCACGCGCCTGCTCTCCACGCTCGAGCAGGCGCCCGGCGCGCGCCCCGCCGAGGCCCAGGTGGTGGTCGCCGACGTGGCCAGCGCCCTGGTGCTGGCCGCCCTCGCCCGCTGGAGCGGGCGGCTGGTGGTGGCGGTGACCGCCACCGCCTCCGACGCCGAGGCGCTCGCCACCGACGTGGCCGCCTTCCTGGACCCCGGCCGCGTCGACTGCTTCCCCGCCTGGGAGACGCTGCCGCACGAGCGCCTCTCGCCGCGCTCGGAGACGGTGGCCAAGCGCCTCTCCCTGATCCACCGGCTGGCCCCGGCGCGCCACGGCGGCGGCCAGGGCGAGAGCGGCCTCGACGTGCTCGGCGTGACGGCCAAGGCGATGATGCAGCCGCTCGCGCCCGGCCTCGACCGGATCGAGCCGGTGCGCGTGGCCAACGGCGACCAGCTCGAGCTCGAGGAGCTGCTCGAGCGCCTGGTCGCCGCCGGCTACCAGCGCACCGACATGGTCGAGCGCCGCGGCGAGGTGGCCGTCCGGGGCGGCCTGGTCGACTTCTTCCCACCCGGCGATGACCACCCGGTGCGGGTCGAGTTCTGGGGCGACGAAGTCGAGGGCCTGCGCTCATTCGCCGTGGCCAGCCAGCGCTCGCTCACCGAGCTGCCCGCCGTTGAGGCGTTCCCGTGCCGCGAGGTGCGCCTGGGCGCGCCCGAGCGCAGCCGTGCCCGCCAGCTCGCCCACGAGGTGCCCACGGCCGGCGACCTGCTCGCGCGCGTGGCCGAGGGACTTGACGTCGAGGGCGTGGAGTCGCTCCTGCCGCTGCTGTACGACGAGCTGCCCGCGCTGCCCGACTACCTGCCGGCCGGCGCGATCGTCGTGCTGGTCGACCCCAAGCGCACCCTCGACCGCGCCGAGGAGATCCGCAAGCAGGCCGAGGAGGCCATGCAGGCGTCATGGACCAGCGCGGCCGAGGGCGGCAGGGCGCCGGTCGAGGGCGCCGCCTACCAGCCGCTCGACCAGGTGCTGGAGGGCTCGGGGCGCGCGCTGGTGCGGCTCGGCGCGCTGGACGCGGGCAGCCCCGCCGCCCTGCGCATCGAAGCCCACCCGATCGAGCCGTACCGGGCCAACATCACCAGGATCGCCGCGGACGCGCGCGAGCTGCGCGCCGAAGGCTACACCGTGCTGCTCACCACCGAGGGCTCTGGCCCCGCCCAGCGGCTGGTCGACGTGCTGCGTGACGAGGGGCTGGAGGTCCCGCTGGCGGCCGGGCTGCCGGCGAAACCGGAGCCTGGCCTGCTGGTGGGGACCGCCCCGCTGCTGACCGGCTTCCGCCTGCCCGCGCTCCGGCTCGCATTGCTGGCCGAGGGCGACCTGTACGGCACCCGGCGGCAGACGCGCGAGCAGGGCCGCATGGCCTCGAGCCGGCGGCGCGGCACCCACGCGGGCGGGCAGGTCGCGCTGGAGGAGCTGCAGCCCGGCGACGTGGTGGTCCACGCGGTGCACGGGATCGGCCGCTACGTCGGCATGGAGCACCGCACCGTCGGCGGCGCCGAGCGTGACTACCTGCTGCTCACCTACGACCAGGGCGACCGCCTGTACCTTCCGACCGATCAGGTCGAGATGATCAGCCGCTACGTCGGCGGGGAGTCGCCGAAGCTGTCGCGGCTCGGTACCAGGGAGTGGGACCGGCAGAAGGCCCGGGTCCGCCGCAAGGTGCGCGAGATCGCCGCCGAGCTGATCCGCCTGTACGCCGCCCGCATGGCATCGCCCGGGCACGGCTTCGGGCCGGACACCCCATGGCAGGGGGAGCTGGAGGACGCCTTTCCCTACACCGAGACGCCCGACCAGCTCACCGCCATCGAGGAGGTCAAGGCCGACATGGAGGCGCCGGTGCCGATGGACCGCCTGCTCTGCGGCGACGTCGGCTACGGCAAGACCGAGGTGGCGCTGCGGGCCGCCTTCAAGGCGGTGATGGACGGCAAGCAGGTGGCCGTGCTGGTCCCGACCACGCTGCTGGCGCAGCAGCACTTCGCCACCTTCTCCGAGCGCCTGGCGCCCTTCCCGGTCAAGGTGGCGGTGCTGTCGCGCTTCGCCTCGAGGACCGAGCAGGACGAGACCATCGCCGCCATGGCCAACGGCACCGTGGACGTGGTGATCGGCACGCACCGGCTGCTCTCGGCCGACGCCAGGTGGTCCGACCTCGGCCTGGTCGTCGTCGACGAGGAGCACCGCTTCGGCGTGGCCCACAAGGAGCACCTGAAGCAGCTGCGGACCGAGGTCGACGTGCTCACCCTGACCGCCACGCCGATCCCGCGGTCGCTGGAGATGAGCCTGTCCGGCATCCGCGACCTCTCGGTGATGGAGACCCCGCCGGAGCAGCGTCACCCGGTGCTGACCTTCGTCGGTCCCCGCGACGCGGCCACGGTGGCCAACGCCATCCGGCGCGAGATGCTGCGCGAGGGTCAGACGTTCTACGTGCACAACCGGGTCGACACCATCCAGCGTGCCGCGCTCCAGGTACGCCAGCTCGTGCCCGAGGCCAGGGTCGGCGTCGCCCACGGTCAGATGCGCGAGGAGTCGCTGGAGCGGGTCATGCTCGACTTCTGGGACAAGGCCTACGACGTGCTGGTGTGCACCACCATCATCGAGTCCGGGCTGGACATCCCCACCGCCAACACGCTGGTGGTGGAGCGCGCGGACACCTTGGGCCTCGCCCAGCTCTACCAGCTCAGAGGCCGGGTCGGGCGCTCCCGCGAGCGCGCCTACGCGTACATGCTCTATCCGGCGGAGCAGTCGCTGACCGAGACCTCGCACCAGCGGCTGGCGACCATCGCCACCCACACCGATCTCGGCTCCGGCATGGCGATCGCCCTGAAGGACCTCGAGATCCGGGGCGCCGGCAACCTGCTCGGCACCGACCAGTCCGGCCACGTGGCCCTGGTCGGCTACGACCTCTACATGCGGATGCTGGCCGAGGAGGTGGCCGACCTGCGCGGCCGACCGGTCGAGCGGCCCAGGGAGCTCAAGCTGGAGGTGCCGGTCGACGCGCACCTGCCGGCCGCCTACGTGCCGCGCGAGCGGTTGCGCCTGGAGGCGTACCGCCGTCTCGGCGGGGCCAGGACGGTGGAGGAGGTGGAGGCGCTCGGCGCCGAGCTGGCCGACCGCTACGGCACGCCCCCGCCGCCGGTGCGCAGCCTGCTCGCCCTGGCCGGGGTGCGAGCCCAGGCGGCCGCCGCCGGCCTGCGGGAGGTGGTCTGCTTCGCCGGGCGCGTGCGGCTGGCGCCGGTGACGAAGCTGGCGGAGTCGAAGCAGGTGCGCGTGGACCGGCTCTACCCTGGCGCCATCTGGAAGCAGGCCGAGGAGAGCCTGCTGGTGCCGCTGCCCTCCCAGACCGGCGGCCCGCCGCGCCTGGGGCAGCCGCCGGTCGCGCCAGAGGTCGACCTGCCCGCCTGGCTCTCGGAGCTGCTCACCAGCATCCTCGACGCCCCCGCCCCGCCCGCCCTCCCGTCCCCCGACCGCCCCGACCTCCGCCGAGCCGCCTCCTGACGTCCTGTCCGACCGCCGCGCGAGGATTCCGCCGGACCGGGGCACAGCGCGGAAACCAGGACGCTCAGGGTGTAGTTTCTCGATCTGACGGGAATCTGTGAGGAACGCCCGCCAATGGGACGCGGGTATCCTGTTGCCCTAGCCGTTTGCCGAGAATCGAGCGAGGTTGGTCAGTGCGACGTCCGCTTTCCGCCGTGTGCCTCGCCACCGTCCTGCTCGTCGCCGGCTGCGCGAGCAACACCAGCGGCCATGCCGCCACGGTGAACGGTGTCTCGGTCCCGATGAGCCGACTCGGCCAGATGGTCCAGGCGCAGCTCGCCCAGCAGGAGAGCCAGCAGCAGCAACAGGGCCAGCAACAACAGCAGGCCCCCGACATCGACGAGCTCACCCGGCAGTCCCTCGAGCGTCTCATCCAGTTCGAGCTCCTCTTCGCCGGCGCCAGAAAGGCCGGCATCACCGTCGCAGAGGAGCAGATCAACGCCCGGATCCAGCAGGTCAGAGATCAGGCGCGGGCCCAGGGCGTGAAATACGAGGCCCTGCTCCAGGAGCACAGCCTCACCGAGGACCTGCTGCGTGAGCAGTTGAGGGTGGAGCTGACAATCGACCAGCTCGGCACCAAGCTGGTGCCCTACTCGCCCGACGCGCAGCTGCTCAAGCGACTGGGCCAGCACAAGGCGGCCTTCATCCAGGTCCACGTCCGCCACGTCCTGGTCAAGGACCAGGCCACCGCCCAGAAAGCCAGGCAGCAGCTCGTCACCAGCGGCGACTGGGCCGTGATCGCCAAGCGGTACTCGGTCGACACGCAGAGCAAGGACCACGGCGGCGACCTCGACTTCCTGTCCAAGGGCCAGGCCGTCGCCCAGTTCGAGCAGGCGGCGTTCAGTCTGGCCGACCAGGGGACCTGCAGGGGAAGGACCTCTGGGGTGTGCGCCTCCCCCATCTCCGCCCCGGTCCACACCCAGTTCGGCTTCCACCTGATCCAGGTCATCGGGCTGCGCCAGCCAGCGCTCACCGACGACCTGCGCGCCCAGCTCGACCCCGCCGTCAAGCAGCGCCGTGAAGCCGCGGTCGAGGCCTGGTTCAGGGGCCAGCTCCCGCACGCCAGCGTGACGGTCAACCCGCGCTTCGGCCGCTGGGACTCGAGCAGCGGAAGGGTCGTCGAGCGCTCCACCGCCCCGGGCACCGTGACCCAGAGCTCCCAGGGCCAGCCGGTGCCCGGGCAGCCGTAACGGGATGCCATGACCCGAGTCGTGCTGGTCGCGTCCAGCCCGCGCTTCGCGCTGCTGTTCCCGCCACAGACCTGGCGCGCCCTCGACGCCGCCCGACCCGTCTACGTCCTCGATCGTGACCACCCCTCCCTGCCCGCCCTCGACGTGGGTGAGATCGCCTGGGAGGTCCTGGCGGTCGAGGGCGACGCCGGTCCCGCCGGGCGCGACCTGCTGCTGATCGGGCAGGGCGTCGACCCCGAGGAGGTGGCGACCGCCAGGCGGCAGGCTGACGCCCTGCTCGCGCTCGTCAAGGAGCGGGGCACCGCCACCCTGCTGCTGCCTCCCGTCAACGACGGGCCACTGGTGCAGATGGTCGCCGATCGCGCGGCCCGCCAGCACATCGAGGTCGAGGCCGTCTATGCCCTGGGCGAGCCCAAGGGCTCCGCGCTGATCGACCTGGTCGCCACCGAGGCCCGCCTGCGCGGGCCCGGAGGGTGCCCGTGGGACCTGGAGCAGACGCACGCCTCCCTGGCGAGGCATCTGGTCGAGGAGGCGTACGAGGTCCTCGACGCGATCGAGGAGGGCGGTCCCGACCACCTCTGCGAAGAGCTCGGCGACCTGCTGCTCCAGGTGGTGTTCCATGCGCAGATGGCCGAGGACGCCGGCCAGTTCGACGTCGACGCGGTCGCCAGGGGCCTCACCGCGAAGCTGGTGCGCCGCCACCCGCACGTCTTCGGCGACCAGCCCGCGGGCTCAGCCAGCGAGGTGCTGCGCAACTGGGAGACGATCAAGCGCGAGCAGGAGGGCCGCACCGATCCGCTGGCCGGCATCCCGTCGGCGCTGCCGGCGCTGCAGCTCGCCGCCAAGCTGCAGAAGCGCGCGGCCGACGGCGGTCTCACCTGGCCGGACCGCGACGGTCCCCTCGCGACGGTGCGGCAGGCGCTGGTGGAGGCCGACGCGGCGGACGCGCCGGAGGGACGCGAGCGGGCACTGGGCGAGCTGCTGTTCGCGGTGGTCGCCCTGGCCAGGGACCGCGGTGTCGAGCCGGAGACCGCCCTGCGCCGGACCGCGCGTCGCTTCCGCGCCCGCTACGCCGCCCACGCCGCGGCCGAGACCGCGGCCGAAGCCGGGGCCGATCCCGCGCAGTGAATCTTTACGGTCGGCATGCGAACAGCCTGTGGAAATCCGGGAGCAAACAGGTGGCCGATGATATGCTCGGCCGCGCCCGTTTCATGGCCGGCACCGACGATCATTCTGGAGATCTTCCTCATGGCAGCGATCGAGCTCGTTCTCGCCCGCGAAGTCCTCGATTCACGCGGGAACCCGACCCTCGAATGTGAGGTCCAGCTCGAGGATGGCTCGATCGGACGCGCCATCGTCCCCTCCGGCGCCAGCACGGGCAGGTTCGAGGCGGTCGAGCTGCGCGACGGGGAGCCGCGCTACGACGGCAGAGGAGTCCTGGTGGCGGTCCGCAACGTCAACGAGGTGATCGGCCCGGCCCTGCTGGACGAGGACGCCTACGACCAGCGAACGATCGACCGGACCCTGTTGGATCTCGATGCCACCGACAACAAGGCGAAGCTGGGTGCCAATGCGATCCTTGGCGCCTCGATCGCGGTTGCACGGGCCGCGGCGGACTCGGTCGGCCTGTCGCTGTTTCGCTACCTCGGCGGTGCCGCGGCCCACGTGTTGCCGGTCCCGATGATGAACGTGCTCAACGGCGGCGTGCACGCCGACAACGACGTCGACTTTCAGGAGTTCATGGTCGTCCCGGTGGGCGCCGGGTCCTTCGCCGACGCGCTGCGCATGGGCGCCGAGGTCTACCACGCCCTCAAGTCCGTGCTGAACGAGCGCGACCTGTCGACCGGCGTTGGCGACGAGGGCGGCTTCGCCCCTGATCTCTCCGGCAACGAAGAGGCCCTGGAGCTTCTCGTCACCGCCATCCGGCAGGCGGGCTACGAGCCGGGGCCCGAGGTCGCCCTGGCGCTGGACCTCGCCGCGACCGAGTTCTGGCAGGACGGCCAGTACGAGCTCCAGGGCGAGGGCCGCACGCTCGACAGCGCCGGCATGGTCCGGCTGCTGGCCGATCTCTGCGACGGCTACCCGATCGTGTCGATCGAGGACGGCCTGGCCGAGGACGACTGGGACGGCTGGCGGCAGCTCACCACCACGATCGGTGACCGGGTGCAACTTGTTGGCGACGACCTGTTCGTCACCAACGTCGAGCGAATCCGGCGCGGGGTCGAGCAGGGCGTGGCCAACTCCGTCCTGCTCAAGGTCAACCAGATCGGCTCGCTCTCGGAGACCTTCGACGCCGCCGACCTCTCCCACCGCAACGGCTACACCACGGTGATCAGTCACCGCTCGGGCGAGACCGAGGACACCACCATCGCCGACCTTGCGGTCGCGCTCGGCTCCGGCCAGATCAAGAGCGGCGCGCCCTGCCGGACAGAGCGGGTCGCCAAGTACAACCAGCTCCTGCGGATCGAGGAGGAGCTGGGGGAGAGCGCCAGCTTCCCGGGACGCCTGGCGTTCCCGCGCGCGCTCAGGGTGGGGCCATGAGCACGCGTCGACCGCAGGTCCCCCCCATTCCCCTCTGGAACCTGGGAGGGCTCGTGGGCCGTGGAGGCCGTCAGGGCCGCGGCTCGACCGGGGGCGGGCGGGGTTCCCGATGGGGTCGTCGGGGCGCACCCGGGGGCCGGGCCCGCGCCGGGCTCACCTCGCGCGGTGGGCTGCTGTTCCTGGTGCTGTTCGTCCTCGCGGCGACGGCTGTCTACCCCCTGCGCGAGTACGTCGCCCAGCAGGGGCGCATCGAGCAGTTGCGCGCGAAGCAGGCCGCGCTGCAGGCCGCCAACCAGCGTCTGGAGCGCGAGCGGGCCCGCCTGCGGGATCCCGCCTACGTCGACCAGCTCGCCAAGCAGGAGTTCCAGCTCGCCGAGCCGGGAGAGAAGCCCTGGCTGCTGACGGGCACCCCACCCGCGGACAAGACGGCCGCGCCGGCGCCCAGGCCGGCGCCAAAGCGACCCTGGTACCAGCGCGCCTGGCACTGGCTCACCGCCTGGGCAGGTTGACTCCGGCGGCGCGGGCCGGCTCGCCGCGGCGAGCCGGCCGGGCACCCGCGGTACACGCGTCACCGCTCGCTGTGGCCGTGGCGGTGCCGGGCGCGGTGCCGGTGCCCAAATGGGATTTCAGCCGGACGATCCGCCGGATCGCGCCGGCAAGTGCGTTTGTTGACGGTCTGCTCGGCCGTCCCTACGATGGCTCCCAAGCCGCCTTGGGCGGCACTCGCCGATTCCTCTTGACCGCCTTTGCAAGTTCGGCGGTCGCGACGTCGCCGCCGAGATGCGGGGCAAAGGAGCGTTAGTCATTAGCATGAGTGCCGAGATCGGGGCCATCGTCCCGGGCACGGTCGTCCGAATCGCACCCTACGGAGCTTTCATAAAGCTCGAATCGGGTGAGACCGGTCTTGTCCATATCTCCGAGATCGACCGCAACTACGTTCGCTCGGTCGAGGAGCACCTCCGCGTCGATGACTCGGTGACCGTCAAGGTCGTTGGCGTCAAGGAGGATGGGAAGATCGACCTCTCCATCAAACAGGCTGCGTCAGACTGGCAGCCGGAGGCGCCGCGCCGCCGACCCGCGAAGGACCCAGAGTTCGAGCAGAAGCTCAAGCGCTTCATGCGCTCCAGCGAGGAGCGCCTGGTCGACGTCAAGCGCCAGCGCGAAGCTCGCCGCGGCTGACGGCCGACGTGCCGCGAACCCCATCCCGGTCGCCGCGCCGGCCGGACTTGTCCGCCCTGCCCGATCCGGCCATGCTGTCCTGGGCCGAGCACCGCGCCGGCGACACCTCCGACCCGCGTGCCCAGCCCGGCTGGGCCGCATCGCTGCCGGAGGCCAGCCAGGTCGAGCGGCGCCTGATCGAGAGAGAGCTCGGGCGCGCGGTGCGCGGTGCGGTCGCCGTGGCCGCCCGCTGCCGTTACGGCCTGCCCGCGGTGATCCGCACCTCTCCGCGCCTGCCCGACGGCACTCCCTTCCCGACGCTGTACTGGCTGTCGTGCCCCGCGGCCAACGTGGCCGTGGGGCGGCTCGAGGCGGCCGGCTGGAACGCCCGCCTGTCCCAGCGCGTCGCGGCCGACCCGGAGCTGCGCGCGGCGCACCGGGCCGCCCACGAGCGGTATCTGGCGCAGCGGGACGCGCTCGGCCGCCTTCCCGGAGATCCCGGCGTCGGCGGCCTGCCAGGCCGGGTCAAGTGCCTGCACACGCTGTACGCGCACGAGGTGACGACCGGCGCCGATCCGGTCGGCCGCCTGGTGCGCCAGGTCATCGAGCCGATCGACTGCCCCGGTCCGTGCGTGGACCTGGCCGACCCGGCCTCGAGCTGAGGGAAGCTGACCGAACCGGCAAGAGAGGGGTGCCGTGCGACTCGCCGCCGTCGATGTGGGAACCAACTCCACCCGCCTGCTCGTGGCCGACGTGGACGGGAACCGGATCGTGGCCGAGCAGGCACGCGAGATGGTGATCACCCGCCTGGGCAAGGGGGTCGACCGCACCCGGTGCCTGGACCCGGCCGCGCTCGAGCGGACCCTCGACGTGCTCGCCGGCTACGCGGCCACCTGCGCGCGCCTGAGAGTGCGGGCGACGAGGGTGGTGGCGACCAGCGCGACCAGGGACGCCACCAACCGCGGGGAGTTCCTCGACGGCGTGCGCCGGCTGTTCGGGGTGGAGGCCGAGGTCCTCAGTGGCGCCGAGGAGGGCGCCACCGCCTATGCCGGGGCGACCCACGACCTGCTCGGCGACGAGCGCACGCTGGTGGTCGACATCGGCGGGGGCTCGACCGAGCTCATCATCGGCAACCACGACCCGGAGGCGACGCTCTCGATCGACGTCGGCTGCGTGCGGCTGATGGAGCGCCACCTGCACAGCGACCCGCCGGGCGCCGGCGAGGTGGCGGCGCTGCGGCGCGACGTCCAGTCGCACCTCGGCCAGGTGCGAGCGGTGCTGGACCCGGCATCGGCGCGTCGCGTGGTCGGGGTGGCCGGCACGATCACCACGGTGACCGCGATCGCGCTCGGCCTGGAGAGCTACGACCCCGCGCGGATCCACCACGCCGTGGTGACCGCGGACCAGGTGACGGCCACGGCCGAGCGGCTGTGCGCCATGACGATCGCGGAGCGGGCCGCGCTCCCGACGATGGCCAAGGGCCGCGAGGACGTGATCGCCGCCGGCGCCCTGGTCCTGGACGAGATCTGCCGGACCTTCGGCTTCGATCGCCTGATCGCCAGCGAGGCCGACATCCTCGACGGCGTGCTCCTCGGGCTGCACCGGCGCCTCGGCGCGGAGGAGAGCCACGCCGGTCCCTGAAGCCGAAACGGGTGGGCGGGACCCCTGAGCGGATCGGTCCCTGGCGGGCTCAGCGCCGCGGTGTGGCCTCGAGCAGCTTGACCGGCAGCTCACGGCCGGTCGGGGTGGTGTAGCTGAACTGCTCGCCCGGCTTGCGGCCGAGGACCGCCTGGCCGAGCGGGGACTGGAGGCTCAGCACCTCCATGCCGTCGATAGCCTCCTCGCGGCTGCCGAGGAAGTAGATCTCCTCGTCGCCGGCGATCTCCAAGCGGACGACCATGCCGGGACCGGCCGTGCCGGTGTCCCTCGGCTCACCCACCACCGCCGAGCGCAGGATCTCCTCGAGCTGCCTGATGCGCGCCTCCATCATGCCCTGCTCGTTCTTGGCAGCGTCGTAGTCGGCGTTCTCGCGGATGTCGCCGTGCTCGCGAGCCACGCCGATCGCCTGCGAGACGCGCTCACGACCGACCGTCTTGAGCTCGTGCAGCTCGGAGCTGAGGCGCTCGTACGCCTGGGGTGTCAGGTAGGTGACGCGTTCGCCACTTGGGTGTGACATGACTTCGGGTACCTCCTTGACCGCGAAGCTCTCATGCATGACGGGGCGCCTCTTCGCGTCGGCATCCTGCCCCGTCCCCTTGTCTGCCATGCGATGGCGCCCCGCGGGGCGCTGCGGCCTCAGGCCGCGCCGCACCATCCCTCCGAGGCGGCTCGCCGCACTAGATCAGGACGAGCAGCAACACCCTGGCCGCCGCAGCTCAGGAAAGCAGGCTGTCCGCATGGCGCTGCCGCGCCAAGGCTCGGTTTTGTCGATGCCGACCCTGGTGGACCGGTCGCTCGAAACGGCCGCGGTCATGCTCCACCTCCCGCGAAGACGGCCATGAGGCCCAAAAAGCTAAAAGAGCGGGTACCAACCCCGCGCAGACCAACAAGCTACCCTTCTGGAGCGCCCGCTGCCAGGTTCATCCGGTTATTGCCGCTGGATGCCCGCTGCATAACGGATTCGCGGCCCATCCTCTTCGGCCGGCGGCAGCCGCAGCTCGAAGCGGGCGCCCGGAAGGCAGGGGCCGGCGTCGGCCAGGACGAGGTCGCCGCCCTGGGCTCTGGCGAGCTGGCGGGCGATGTACAGGCCGAGGCCGACGCCGCCCGCCCGCTGGCAGGCGCTCGAGTCGAGCTGGCTGAAGCGCTCGAAGATGCGCTCACGCTCGCCCGCGGGCACGCCCGGGCCGGCGTCCTGGACCGCGATCACCGCCTGGTCCCCCCGCCGGCACGCCTCGAGCCGGATCGGGGTGTGGCTCGGCGAGTACTTGGCAGCGTTGTCCAGCAGGTTGATCAGTACCTGCAGCAGCGCCTCGGGAGCGGCCCGCACCGGCAGGATCCCGCGGGACTCGAGCCGCACGCGGCGGCCAGGGTGGCACAGCTCGGTCGCCGCGCACGCCTCGCGCATCACCGCTACGGCATCGACCACCGGCCGCCCGCCCGGCTCCATCGGGCCCTGCTCGAGCGCTCCGTGCTCCACCCGCGCCGCGAGCAGGAGCTGCTCCACCAGGCGCTGCAGCCGCCTGCCCTGGTACACCGCCATGGCGACCAGCTCGCGACGGTCGTCCGCGGGGAGCGTCTGGTCGCGCCTGCCGAGGGTCTCGAGCGAGCCGAGCACGACCGTGAGCGGCGCGCGCAGCTCGTGGGAGACGGTGGCCAGCATCGCCTCGGCGGTCGCCTTGGCGCGCGCCTGCTCCCGCTGGGCCAGCTTGTGCTCGCGCTCGGCCTGGACCGCGTGGCGCCACGCCAGATCGACGGTCGCCACAGGCAGCAGCAGGAGCGGCATGAGCAGCAGGTGGCGCTCGGCGATGACCACCACGACGGGAGCGAGCCCCAACAGGACGATCAGCAGGTAGGCGAGCCGCCATCGCGGGGAGCGCGCGACGGCGGCCCCACCAGGGTCCAGGCGCAAGGCTGTCCTCACCTGTCCACCTCCCGAGGTCATGGCCTACCTGTCACTCAACCTAAAACAGACACAGAACTTAATTATACTAATTCAATCGTATTTCGATAGAGCGCCGAGAACGTCGATAAGCTGTAACAGTCAGATGCCGGAGCAGGTTGGGATGTTTCTCGCCGCGATCGTCCTGATCAATGCGCTCGCCGTCCCGCTCTTCGGTGGTCGGCTGGCGGCGCTCGCCGACGTGCGGGCCAGGTTCGCGTGGGTGCTGCTGGTCGCGCTGGGCCTCCAGCTGATCAGCATCAGCGTGCCCGGCATCCCCGAGGGCCTGAGGCCGGTCCTGCTGCTCACCTCCTACCCGGTGGCCTGCGTCTTCGTCGTGGCCAACCGCCACCTGCCAGGCATGCCGCTGATCGTCCTCGGCACGCTGCTCAACCTGATCGCCATGAGCGTCAACGGCGGCGTGATGCCGGCCTCGCCCTCCGCGCTGGTCGCGGCGGGCCTGCCGCTGCAGAACCAGGGCTACGTCAACTCCGGCCTGGTCGAGGGCGCCAGGCTCGCCTTCCTCGGAGACATCTTCGCCATCCCCGAGCCGGTGCCGATGCACAACGTGTTCAGCGTCGGCGACATCAGCATCGGCCTGGGCGCGGTGGTGGCCATGCACGGTCTCTGCGGCTCGCGGCTGCGCCGCCGGCGGGTCCGCGGACGCCACGAGCGGCCCCGCCGCTACCAGGGCCGCCACCTGCGACCCTCACGCAGCCCCGATGCCCCCCGCTAGGGCGCCGGTGCGCTCTCACCCGGGAGCTACAGGGTGAGGCCGTGCAGGCGCAGGCGCCGGTCGGTCCTGGAGAGCGCCAGCGACAGGTGGGACATCGACCAGGGGAGCGAGCGGGTTGCGGCGTGGTCGTCGCCGTAGCGCACAGCGATGTCCAGGGTGCGCTCGTGCAGCGTCATCGCCTCGCCTGCCGAGCCGACTGTCATGTCGCACCAGGTCAGCGCGTCGGCGACCATCGATGGCTCGCGCGGGAACTCCTCCAGCTCGCGGTCGAGGCCGCGCAGCCTCGCCTCGAAGCGCGCCTCGGAGTGGTGCGCGACCAGCCTGGCGAGCCGCTCGTGCCCGAGCGAGCGGAGGTGGCGGGCGCCGTCGACCGCATGGAAGCCGGTCTGCCGCAGCTGGGGCGCGTAGCCGACGTCGTGCAGGTAGGCGGCGGCGATCAGGTGAGCGCAGTCCTGGGGGGCGAACGCTCGGCCGATCGAGCGGGCCCGCTCGCCGACGGCTCTGGAGTGCGCCCAGCAGTCACCAAGCGGAGCGAGCATCTCGGCTGCGTGCTCGGCCGCCCATCCGCACAGTGCGTCGTCCCGTGCCGTCGCCGAGCCTCCCCCGAGGTCGCTCCGAGGCAAACAGGATAGCGGCTGGCTGTGACGACTTGTGCGGCAATACGCGTTTCATCGGGTTCAGCGGGCCTCGTCCCGCCGCCGGGACGGCTGTCAGGGGACTTCGCTACCCTTGATCGTCGATCGCCCGCCATCTTCCACCGCTGATCCAAGGAGCTTCGGATCGTGCCCCGTACTCTGCTCGCCGTGCACGCGCACCCGGACGACGAGTCGTCCAAGGGAGCCGGCGCCCTCGCCCGCTATGCCGACGAGGGCGTGCGGACCGTCGTCGTCACCTGTACGGGCGGCGAGGCGGGAGACATCCTCAACCCGGCCATGGACCAGCCCGGCAACCTCGAGCGCATGCCCGAGCTGCGCCGCCAGGAGCTGGCCAGGGCACTGGAGATCCTCAACGTCAGCCAGCACTACTTCCTGGGCTACCGGGACTCCGGCATGCCGGACTCCGAGTGGAACCAGCACCCGGACGCGTTCGCCCAGGCCGACCTGGACGAGGCCGTCGGCCGGCTGGTCGAGGTCATCCGCCGCGAACGGCCTCAGGTGCTGCTGACCTATGACGAGACCGGCGGCTACCCGCACCCTGACCACATCCGTACCCACGAGATCTCCGTGGCCGCCTTCGACGCCGCCGGCCGCGCCGGCCGCTATCCCGACGCCGGGCCACCCTTCCAGCCGCTGAAGCTCTACTACCACGCCTCGTCCACGCGACAGCGGCTCGAGACGCTGCACAAGGGCGCGCTCGAGCGGGGCATCGAGAGCCCCTACGGCGAGTGGCTCGAGCGCTGGGATGAGGAGGCCGGCCCGGACGACCGCGAGCCGGTGATCACCACCCAGGTCGACGTGGCCAAGTGGATACCGCAGGCACGCGACGCCCTGATCGCCCACGCCACCCAGATCGACCCGAACGGCTCCTGGTTCGCCATCCCTGACGAGGTTCTCGCCGAGGTCTACCCCTGGGACGATTACACCCTGGTGCGCTCGCTGGTGCCGACCTCCAACCCGGAGGCCGACCTGTTCGCCGGACTGGACGTCGACGGCGACGCCGCTGCCTGACGGGCACGAGCCCCGGCGTTCCAGCCAGCCTTGCTCTCGGCGATCCGGGCCGCCTCGGCGGTTGCGGCGGGCCGCGTCACCGCAGCCACTACAATCCGTCCGACGCGCCGCACCAGGGAAGGTGGCCAGTGGACGTGTACGACTCGATCTTGGACGCTGTTGGCAATACTCCGCTGGTGCGCCTGGGGCGGCTGGGACGCGGGCTTGCCCCCACCATCCTCGCGAAGCTCGAGTACCTGAACCCGGGCGGGTCGGTGAAGGACCGTATCGGGCTCGCCATGGTCGAGCGGGCCGAGAGCGAAGGCAGGCTGCGGCCCGGCGGCACGATCATCGAGCCGACCAGCGGCAACACCGGCGTGGGGCTGGCCATCGTCGCCGCGCTCAGGGGCTACCGCTGCATCTTCGTCATGCCGGACAAGGTCAGCCAGGAGAAGATCGCCCTGCTACGGGGCTACGGGGCCGAGGTGATCGTCACCCCGACCACGGTGCCGCCGGACTCGCCCGAGTCGTACTACTCGGTGGCCAGGCGGATCACCGGCGAGATCCACGGCGCCTTCCAGCCCAACCAGTACGCCAACCAGGCCAACCCTGAGGCGCACTACCGCACCACCGGCCCGGAGATCTGGCGGCAGACGGGCGGCGCGGTCGACGTGCTGGTCGTCGGGATCGGCACCGGTGGCACCATCAGCGGCGCCGGCCGCTACCTCAAGGAGCGCAAGCCCGCGGTCCAGATCGTCGGCGCCGACCCTGAGGGCTCGATCTACTCACAGCCCCACGACGTCCATCCCTACCTGGTCGAGGGGGTGGGAGAGGACTTCCATCCGAGCACTTTCGACCCGGCGGTGGTCGACCGCCTGGTCACCGTCTCCGACCGCGACTCGTTCCTCATGACGCGGCAGCTGGCCAGGGAGGAGGGGGTGCTGGCCGGCGGGTCGGGCGGGATGGCGGTGCACGCCGCCGTCGAGGTCGCCAAGGAGCAGGGCCGCGACGCGACCATCGTCGTGCTGCTGCCGGACTCCGGGCGGGGCTACCTGTCCAAGGTGTTCAACGACGACTGGATGCGCGAGCACGCCTTCCTGCCCCGTCACCGCCCGGGCATGGTCGCCGACGTGCTGGCCAGCAAGGCGCACCATGCGATCCCGCCGCTGGTCACGGTGGCCTCGCACCAGCGGGTCAGGGAGGCGATCGACCTGCTCCACAGCTGGTCGGTGAGCCAGATCCCGGTGGTCTCGGGGGACGACCCCAGCGACCTGTCCAGCGTGGTCGGCTCGGTGCAGGAGGGCTCGCTGCTCGAGCGCCTGTTCCGCAAGCCCGAGATCCTGGACGCCCAGGTGGTCGACGTGATGGACCCGCCCTTCCCCACGGTGGAGCGGCACGAGCTGGTGGAGGAGGCGTTCGAGCTGCTCTCCAAGGGCCGCTCCACCGCCGTCCTGGTCACCGACCACGGCCGCGCCATCGGTGTCATGACCCGTTCCGACATCCTCGATCATCTCGCCACCCGCAAGCGCAATGGCTGACCCTGATCGGGCAGGTGGCGAAATCCAAGCATGAGCATCACAATCAGCGCATGCCTCGCATTCGACCAGCGCCTGACCTGGCGGCCCGGCTGGCCGCCATCGAGCTCGAGGAGACCTCGGGCGAGCGGTTGGCGCTCGGGCGCCTCTGGGACCGGCGACCGCTGCTGCTGATCCACCTCCGGCACTTCGGCTGAATGTTCTGCCGGGAGCGCGTCGCGCAGTTGCGCGACCACGAGGCGGAGATCCAGGCGGCGGGCCTCGACCTCGCCGCGGTCGGGACCGGCGACGTCGAGTACGCGCGCAGCTTCGAGGCGGAGCGGTCGATCGACTTTCCCCTGCTGATCGACGACGACCTGGAGTCGTACCAGGTGATCGGCACGGAGCGGCTCTCGCTCGGCTCGATGCTCTCGCCCTCCTCGATCGGGTCCGGCATCCGGCTGCTCGCCAGAGGGAGTCTGCAGGGCCGCACCGGCAGGCATCCCACCGTGCTCGGCGCCAGCCACGTCATCCGGCCCGACGGCTCGGTGCCCTTCGCCTGGGTGAACTCGAGCCTCGAGGACGAGGCGCCGTTGCCGGCGATCCTCGCCGCGGTCCAGTCCGCCCGGCCCGCCGGATCCTGATTGAATGGGACTCCATCCCTGTTGACGCGCTTGGAGTCACCCATGTCGTTCGAGGAATCGCATTTCGAGACCAGAGCGGTGCACGTCGGTTCGGCCCCCGACCCCGAGACCGGGTCGGTGATCCCGCCCATCTACCAGACCTCGACCTTCGCGCAGGAGAGCCCGGGCCGCCACCGCGGCTACGAGTACGCGCGCACCGGCAACCCCACGCGGGCGAGCCTTGAGTCCTGCCTGGCGGCGCTGGAGGGCCTCGGGTCGAGCGAGCATGGCGGGGCGCTCTGTTTCGCCTCCGGCATGGCCGCGACCAGCACCGTGCTCCAGACGCTCGCGCCGGGCGATCACCTGCTGCTCTCAGCCGACGTCTACGGCGGCACCTACCGGGCCGCCGCCGAGGTCTTCGCCGGCTGGGGCCTCGACTTCACCACCGTCGACATGACCGGCCTCGACGCGGTCAAGCAGGGGCTCCGCGAGCGGACCAGGATGGTCTGGGTGGAGACCCCCACCAACCCCCTGCTCGGCGTGGTCGACATCGCCGCGGTGGCCGAGCTTGCGCATGCCGCGGGCGCCCTCTGCGTTGTGGACAACACCTTTGCGACGCCCTTCCTGCAGCGCCCGCTGGAGCTCGGCGCGGACGCGGTGGTGCACTCGACCACCAAGTACCTCGGCGGGCACTCCGACGTGGTCGGCGGCGCGCTGGTGACCCCGCTGCCCGAGCTGTACCAGCGCGCCAGGTTCCTGCAGAACGCGGTCGGCGCCGTGCCCGGCCCGTTCGACTGCTGGCTCGCCCTGCGCGGGGTGAAGACGCTGGCGCTGCGCATGCGCGCCCACTGCCACAACGCCATGCGGGTGGCCGCGTTCCTCGCCGAGCGGCCGGAGGTGGTCGAGGTTCACTATCCCGGCCTGCCGGCCGACCCGGGTCACGAGCTGGCCGCCAGGCAGATGGGTGGCTTCGGCGGCATGGTCTCGTTCCGTCCGGCCGGCGGGGTCGACGCGGCCAGGCGGGTGGTGGAGCGCACCCAGGTCTTCACCCTGGCCGAGAGCCTGGGCGGCATCGAGAGCCTGATCGAGCTCCCAGGGGTGATGACCCACGCCAGCGTCAGCGGCACCGAGGCCGAGGTGCCCGCCGACCTGGTGCGGCTGTCGGTCGGCGTCGAGCACCCCGACGATCTGGTGGCGGACCTCCGGCGGGCGCTGGACGGGTTGCGGCAGCAAGCGTGATCTTATTGCTGTTCGGGCCGAAGCGGCGATCTGAACAGGCAGAGCGATCTTAGAGCTACCCACCACTTGTCCAGGCATGGCAGTATTGGGGCAAGCACACATCTCCCATGCAGGGGGCAGCGTCGTGCCGAACGGATACCTACCGATCGGTGAGCGGGTCAGGTACCGCCGCCGTGCCCGCGGCCTCTCGCAGCTCCGGTTGGCGGGGCTGGTCGACCGGACCGAGGACTGGGTCAGCAAGGTCGAGCGTGGCGAGATCCCGGTGGACCGGATCTCGGTGCTGGTCAGGCTGGCCGAAGCACTCAAGGTGCCGCTGAGCGACCTGCTCGGTGAGCAGAACTGGCCGAGCGAGCAGGCGGCCCCGCTCGATGAGACGGGCGGGCTGCGGCGGGTGCTCTCGACCGTGCCGGCGCGGGAGCGGACGGAGCCGCGCGACCTCGCCACGCTGGAGGCGGACCTGCTCGCGACCACCAGGTTGCGCGCGCAGGCACGCTATGCCGCCGCGGCCGCGTCGCTGCCGGGGCTGATCACCGACCTGGAGCTGATCGCCAACGCTGCTCAGGGCGACGAGCGCAGCAGGGCGCTCGGCCTGCTGGCGCGCACCTACGGGCTGGCCGTGGCGACCCTGGTGCGCTACGGCGAGCACGATCTCGCCTGGGTGGCGGCGGACCGCGGCGCCTACGCCGCCGAGCCGACCGGCAGCCCGATCGAGCGGGCGCTGGCCGGCTACCGGCTGGCGCTGGCGTTCCTGGGCGCCGGGCGGCTGAACGAGGCCATCTATGTCGTCGAGGCCGCCCTGGAGCGCGCGGTGGTGGCCGGCGAGCGCTCGCCCGACCTGCGCTCGCTGACTGGAGCGCTGCATCTGCCGCTGGCCGTCGCGCAGGCTCGCAAAGGCGACCAGAGCCGTGCGGACGAGGCGCTGCGCGAGGCCGGGAACCGGTCGGCGACCGGGCCGGACGGGCGCCTGGACATGGCACCGGATCTGCGGCTCGCCACCCAGTACGGCCCGGCGAACGTACTGGTCCACAAGGTGTCGGTCGCGGTCGACCTGGGCGACGCGGGCGGGGCCCTGTCGCTGGCGCCCACCGTGGACCGCTCCGACCTGTCGGTGAGCCGCTACTCGCGGCACCTGATCGACGTGGCCACGGCGCACAACTTCCGGCGCGACAACGGCCAGATGGTCAACACGCTGCTGGAGGTCGAGCACATCGCCCCGGAGCAGCTCGCCCACTTCCCACTGGTCAGGGACATGCTCCACGCGGCGCTGCGGCGCGAGCGGGGGCCGGCCAACGTGGAGCTGCACGGGCTGGCCGAGCGGGTCGGGGCGCTCTGACCCTGACGCCCGCCGAGCCGGCCGGAAATTCATTCCGGGGTCGGAAAAATTCTCCGCAACTCCTCCTGAAGGGTCCATTAGCCTCGAGGTGAGCGGCCGGGCGCGCGGTCGGCGGCAGAGGGGGGCCTACCGCGGCCACCGTCCGCGCGCCCCCGCCGCGACCAGCGCCGATCCTGACCGATCCTGGAGGAACGCCCATGTGGGAGACGCGGGCTGACGACCGACGTCACGGTGACGAGCAGCAGCCGCAGCTCAACCCGGCGGATCCGTTCATGGTCCGCGGAGCCCGCGGAGCCACCGCCCACCGGGTCGACGTGAGCCCTGAGCAGCGGCTGGTGCTACGACGGCTGCGCGACGCCCGCAGGCGGGTGCCGCGCCGGGAGCTCCCTCCCGACATGCTCGCGACCCTGCTGCGCCGCCGCATGGTGTCGCTCTACGGCGACCGGGTGGAGCTGACCGCACTCGGCGCGCTGGCGCTGGCCACGCCGCTGCCAGGCTCGATCCGGAACCAGCGGTAGCCGTAGGGCGCCAGCGGGATCGCCCGCGCGCCGCTCGGCACGCATGGTCCGGTCACTCCTCCCGCGTCGGGGGCGGTCGTTGGCGCAGGCGCTTGGTGGCGGCACGCTGCCGCTTGGCCTCCCGCCTCCGGGCGGCGGCGGCCGCGCCCGGCCGGGTCGGCCTGCGGCTGCGGGGCACGGCGACGGCGTCGCCGAGCAGGGTGGCGAAGCGCTCGATCGCGTCGCGGCGGTTGGCGAGCTGGCTGCGCTGGGTCTGGGCGACCACCCGCAGGCGCCCGGCCGAGTCCAGCCGCGAGGCGAGGTGGCGAATCGCCCGCTCCTTGAGGTCGGGAGGCAGCGACGGCGAGCCGGCAAGGTCGAAGCGGAGCTCCACCCGCGAGTCCGTGGTGTTGACTCCCTGGCCGCCCGGCCCGGAGGCGCGGCTGGCGCGGAACTCGAGCTCCTCGAGCGGTATCGACAGATCGCGCGTGATCTGGACCACCTCGGCCATGGCAGCGACCCGCCTCACTTCCCGCCGCGGCGGCGCCTGCCCCGCTCCGACAGGTGGCTGGCGGTGTTGACCAGCGGGACGTGCGAGAACGCCTGCGGGAAGTTGCCGAGCTGACGGCCGCTCCGCGGGTCGTACTCCTCGGCCAGCAGCCCGACGTCGTTGCGCAGCGAGAGCAGGCGCTCGAACTGCTCGCGAGCCTCCCGCTGCCGGCCCATGAGGGCGAGGTTGTCGGCGAGCCAGAAGCTGCACGCCAGGAACGCCCCCTCGCCGGGCGGCAGGCCGTCCACGTCCGCCGAGCCCTCCGGGTGGTAGCGCAGCACCAGGCCGTCCACGGACAGCTCGCGCTGGACCGCCTCGACGGTGCCGCGCATGCGCGGGTCGGTGGCCGGCAGGAAGCCGACCAGGGGGATCATCAGCAGGCTCGCATCGAGCTGGCTGCCGCCGTAGAACTGCACGAAGGCGTTGCGCTCGGCGTCGAAGCCCTGGTCGCAGACCTCGTCGTGGATCTCGCGCCGCAGCGCGCGCCAGCGTTGCACCGGCCCCTCGAGCTGCTGCAGGTCGACCGCCTTGACCGCCCGGTCCATCGCCACCCACGCCATCACCTTGGAGTGGGTGAAGTGGCGCCGCGGCCCGCGGATCTCCCACAGCCCCTCATCCGGCTCGCGCCAGTTCGACTCCAGGAAGTCCATCAGGGCGCGCTGCAGGTCCCAGGCGGTCTCGTCATGCTGCAGGCCGACCCGGCGCGCCAGGTACAGGGCGTCCATGATCTCGCCGTAGACGTCGAGCTGGAACTGGTTGACGGCGGCGTTGCCGGTGCGCACCGGGCGCGACTGCTCGTAACCGGGCAGCCAGTCGAGCTGCTGCTCGGTGATGCGCCGTTCGCCGGCCACTCCGTACAGGATCTGCATCTGCTGAGGCTGACCGGCGACGGCCCGCAGCAACCATTCCCGCCACGCCGTGGCCTCGCTGTCGAGGCCGGCCAGCATCAGCGCGTCGAGCGTGAAGGTGGCGTCCCGCAGCCAGCAGTAGCGGTAGTCCCAGTTGCGCACTCCGCCGAGCGCCTCGGGCAGCGAGGTGGTCGGCGCCGCCACGATGCCGCCCGTGGGCTGGTAGGTGAGCGCCTTGAGGGTGAGCAGCGAGCGGATCACCGCATCCCGCCAGCCGCCCTTGTAGGTGATCCCGCTCGCCCACTCGCTCCACCAGCCCGTGGTGTCGTCGACCGCGCGGATCGGGTCGATCCGCCGCGGCGAGGGCATGTGCGAGGCGTGCCAGGTGAGCGTGAACGGCACCCGCTCGCCCTCGTCCACGGTGAACTCGGCGAGCGTGCGGAAGTTCTCGCCGCGCACCTCGACCGGGGTGCGCAGCCACACCGAGTCCGGCCCGGCGATGGCGTGCAGCGCTCCACCCTGGCGCCGCACCCAGGGCACGATCGAGCCGTAGTCGAAGCGGATCACCAGCTCCATCCGCATCGGCACGCGCCCGCGGACCCCCTCGACCACGCGGGCGACGTCCGGGTCGCGCTGGCGTGGCGGCATGCAGTCGACCAGCCGTACCACGCCGTCGGGGGTGTGGAACTCCGTCTCGAGCACCAGCGAGTCGCCCTGGTAGCCGCGGCGGACCGCGCTGACCGGCCCGGCCGGCGCGATCAGCCAGCGCCCCTGCCGCTCGTCGCCGAGCAGCGCGGCGAAGCAGGCGGCCGAGTCGAAGCGTGGCAGGCACAGCCAGTCGATCGACCCGCTCCTGCTCACCAGCGCGGCGGTGTGTGTGTCGCCGATCAGTGCGTAATCCTCGATGGGCGGCATCACACCCTCATCGCGAGGACGTGGGTCGCTCGAGCGGCTCACCCGAGACGACCCGCCTGGCGACGTCGATCACCCGCTCGCGGTTGGAGCGGGCGTTCTGGCGCAGCAGCTCAAAGGCGGCGCGCTGGTCAACCCTCTCGCGCTCCATGATCATGCCTTTGGCCTGCTCGACGATCACGCGGTGGTCGAGGGCGTACTGGAGCTGCTCGGTGATCTTGCCCTGCAGGCGGGCCTCGGCGGCCATGCGCAGCACCGAGGCCACGATACGCGCATATGCCTGAATTGCCTCGATCTCGCCATCGTCCCAGTCGTGGCGACCGGTGGAGTAGACGTTCAGCGTGCCGACCGTGCCGCGCTCCAGGCCCACCGGGACGCCGAGCACGCCGATGAGGCGGTGCTGCCTGGCCAGGCGGCCGAATCTCGGCCAGCGCGGGTCGCTGGTGACGTCGGCCGCCACCGCGGGCTCGTCCCGGTCGAAGGCGTCCACGCAGGGTCCCTCGCCGACCTGTTCCTGAATGACCTCGAGGAGGCGGCCGCGCTCGTCGGAGGCGGCCGCGTAGCGCAGCACGTCATCCTCGGTGAGCAGCAGGAGGCCGGCGCCGTCGACCGCGAGCACGCGGTCGGTCTCCTCGACCACCCGCTCCAGCGCCTGCTCGAGCCCGCCGCCGACCGGGCTGAGCTCGGCGAGGCCGGTGATGCTCGAGGCGAGCGCATCCGAGTCGATCGGCACGGGCCGGGTCCCTCCGGGTTGGTCGGGTCGCCACTCTTCCGGAGGATTCCACATCCGCCCGCAACACACCAGACGGACGCGACGGGCCCCAGCCGGCGGGGGCCCGTCGCCATCTCCAGAGGCCGTCCTTGCGAGCGGACTCTTGAGATGGAGGAGGGCGGGGGTCTGGGCCCTCTTTCATGGCCTTGCCTGGCAGGCGCAGCCCAAACAGACGGCCGGGGACGATCAGGCCTCGACCAGCTCGGCACGCATGCGCTCGAGCGCGCGGCGCAGCAGCCGCGAGACGTGCATCTGCGACATGCCCATGCGCTCGGCGATCTGGTCCTGGGTCAGTTCCTCGATGTACCGGAGCAGCACGATGCGGCGCTCGCGCTCCGGCAGGAGGTCGACCAGGTCCGGCAGGACCAGCAGGTTCTCGATCTCCTCGCGGTTGCCGCCGTCGACGACGAAGTCGCCGAGCACGGCGTCTCCCTCCTCGCCGGCAGGCTGGTCGAGCGAGGGCGCCGAGCGCGTCTGGGCCACCTCGATCGCCTCGAGCACCTCGTCCTCGGTGGCGTCGAGGTGTGCCGCGAGCTCCGGGACGGTCGGGGAGTGGCCGAGCTGCTGGGGCAGCTCGTCGATAGCGCGGCACAGGCGCAGCGCGAGGTCCTTGATCCCCCTCGGCACGCGCAGCCGCCAGCTCGCGTCGCGCAGGTAGCGCTTGATCTCGCCGATCACGGTCGCGACGGCGTAGGGGATGAATGGGTTGGTGCGCTGCGGCTCATAACGGTCAACAGCCTTGACCAAGCCTAGACGTGCCACCTGGCGCAGGTCCTCGAGCGGGACCGAGCGGTTGCCGCGGTAGCGGTCGGCCAGGCGGTCGGCCAGTCCCAGGTACGCCAGGATTATCCGCTCGCGCAGCGCGGGGTCGCGGTGCTCGGCGAGCTCCCGGAACCAGACCTCGACCCGTTGCACCGCCTCCTCGTCGTCGGGGCGGACCTCCTCGACGACGTCCGCCGACCACGCGTCGCCGAGCGCTCGAAACTGGTCGGTTGGGGGCGTGATCATCTCATTCGTTTGTTCCGCGGTCGACATGGCAGCCTCCGTGAAGGGTGCAGGTCGGCCCGCAGGGACAGGGCGGGGTCTTGCCGACGTCCTCACAGCAACCGAGGTTTCCCATACCCTTCAGGCGATAAACGCTCAGCGGGCCGACCACCACGCCCAGCGCTCGGGGACGATCGCCACCACGGGACCGGGCGGCCGGGCGGTCCGGTAGGCCGGGTACCGCGCGGCCAGCGCGTCCAGCGCGGTCCCTGCCGCCCGGCCCTCGAGCACCGAGGCGCTGCCCTGGAGCTCCACCCACCACAGCCGGGACCAGTCGTCGTCGTAGTGGTCGGCCAGCAGCGCGACCCGTGGGTCCGCCTCGAGGTCGCGGATGCGCCGCAGGTCACGGCCGCGCTTCGGCTTGACCTCGTCGACCGCCCACACGACCCTGCCCTGGTGCCAGGCGAAGGTCACCGGCACGAGCCGGGGCCCGCGGCCGCTCGTGGTGGCCAGCCGCGCCACCCGCGCCGCGGCGAAGCGGGCCAGCACATCAGCCGGCGGCCCTTCCGGCCCGGCGCGACCACTGGGCATCTGCGATCCCCTCTCGAGCGGACGACTGCGGGTTTCCCGCAGGCCACGCGGCTAACCCCGCCGCGGTCGCGATCACTGCACGACTCAGGGGTTGGCGAAGACGGCATGCGTGCCGACCCGGCGCCACACCACGTGGACCTGCCCCTCTCGGACCGGCGCGCCGTAATGGAACGTCGCTCGCCCGTCCGGCGCCCAGGTCATCTCGAAGATCCCGGGGGCGCCTTCGATTCCGCGAACACGCAGGCCGGGGCGGAACCCCCTACCGCCGTCGAGATCCTCGATGAACCTTGCGACGGCCTGCTTGAAGCGCTTCCGGTCGTCCATGGAGAGCTGGTCAAGGTCCCTTTGGAACCGGGGCAGCTTGTCGAACGTCGGCATCGAGCTCCTGTCTGCTCCTGGATTCGCGGCATCGTATCATGCGACCATCCGACTTTAGGAATGCATCGCTTGCATCACTTGCCATCTTTGCAACAGTCCTGTTTACTGAGTGACAGGTGGCCCTAGCGGATAGCTCCACTCGCTGCCCATTTGCTGTTGTGATTGTGAGGAATGAGGAAAATAGGAAGGGCGGTCGCCATGGCCCGCACGACCCTTCGGGCGAAGGGGCAGCTAACGCTGCCGGACGACATCCGTAAGGCGGCCAAGCTTGAGGAGGGGGACCTGATCGAGGCCGAAGTGACAGAGAGCGGTGAGGTGATCCTGCGACCGCTGGCCACTATCGATCGAAGCCAGGCATGGTTCTGGACGCCTGAGTGGCAGGCCGGTGAGCATGAGGCGACTGAGGAGGCTCGCCGGGGCGAGGGGGAGCGGTTCGAGACTGGCACCGACTTCCTCGACTCATTGGGATAGCCGCATACATCCATGGGAGCGCCACCACCGCGGTGGTGGCGCTCACCGTGCGTCCACCTGCTGGTGCCGGAGGAGGGATTCGAACCCTCCTGCTGGTGCCGGAGGAGGGATTCGAACCCTCACGCCCTTGCGGGCCCAACGCTTTTAAGGCGCGGCTGTCTGCCGATTCCAGCACTCCGGCGGCGCTCAACGAGGTTAGGGCATGAAGAGACGTTTGGGCGAGACCCTGTCAGCGGCGTCTTCGGTGGTCTCCTCGGCGTTCTCGTGGACGCCGGTGGCCTCTATGGAGCCCTCTTGGCCGCGAGAGGTCCGCCGGCGCTGCTCCGACCAGCGCCTGCCGAACCACCAGGCGACCGTCACCACGACCAGCGCCGCGACCGCGTAGCTCACCGGGCGCAGGTAGCGCTCGACCACCTCCCACCTGCCGCCGAGGGCGTAGCCCATCGCGGTCAGCGCGAACGTCCACGGCAGGCAGCCGATGACGGTGTAGACCGAGAACCGCAGGAAGGGCATCTCGGCGATGCCGGCCGGCAGGCTGATGAAGGTGCGCACCACCGGCAGCATCCGCGAGACCAGCACGGCGAGCTGGCCGCGTCGCTCGAACCAGGCCTCCGCCCGGTCCAGCTCGTGCTCGCGCAGGAACACGTAGCGGCCCCAGCGCTCGATCAGCGGGCGGCCGCCACGATAGCCGACCGTCCAGGCGATCCACGAGCCGACCAGATTCCCGAACGTGCCGACAAGGGCGACGAGGACGAAGTTGAGGTGCTCGCCCTCCTGCCCGAGACTCGCGACGAACGCGGCATTCGCAAGGGCCCCGCCGAACAGCATGGTGACCTCGCTCGGCACCGGGAGGCAGGCTGACTCGAGCACCATCAGCACGAACACGGCCAGATACCCGTAGCGCAGGACGTAGTCGGTGATGAGGTGCTCCATCTGCCCTCCTGGGCGCGTTGCCAGCTCACAAGAGCCGGATGCTACCTGTTTCCCGGCCTCGACGGCGTCAACGGCTCCAATGGCTCTCGCCAAGCAGGTATGCGGTGGCCAGGCTGTCGTGGTCCGACTCGATGGGGTCGCCGGCGCCACGCTGCTCGACCGAGACGGAGATCGTCCTGGCCGCGTAGAGCGGCAGCTTGGCGCTGTGACCCTGGGCGTCCTCGAGCTGGGCCTCCTGGTCGAACGGCCCGGCAACGGTGTAGCTGCCGCCCGGCTCGATGCCGGACCGGCGGAACCGGCGCAGCAGGTCGTGGTCCTCGTTCTCGAAGCGCAGGATACGGACCGTGCTGCCGCTCGGGACGCTGGTCAGCGGCACGCCGGGCACGCGTGGGTAGTCCCCGATCGGGTGACCATGCGGGCAGGTCCTGGACTCGCCGATCATCTCGAGCATGCGCGCCTCGAGCCTGGGGGTGACGCTCATCTCGAAGGTCTCGGCCTCCTCGTGAACGTCGTCCCATGGCACCCCCATGACCTTCACGAGGAACGCCTCGACCAGGCGGTGGCGGCTGACGACGTGCCTGGCCACCTCATCGCCCTGGGTGGTCAGCGCGATGCGCTTGTCGGGACCGCGGCTCACCAGGCCCTCGCGACCGAGACGGCCGACCATCTCGGTCACGCTCGGCGGTGACACCTGCATCGCGCGCGCGAGGTTGATCGGCGTGCGGTCGATGCCGGCCTCGCCCAGCCAGTAGAGCGACTCGAGGTACTCCTGCATCCCAGGGCTCAGGCTCATGGCTCCATGGTAGGGCTCTACTTGGCGACGATCACGCGGCCGGTCATGCCGGCGTGCAGGCTGCAGCGGTAGCCATAGCTGCCGGGCCGGTCGAAGCGGTAGGCGAAGGTCCCGGTCCTGCGGACCCCGGAGGCGAAGCCGTCGGCCTTCACGTCATGGGGGACCGTGCCGTCCTCGAAGTGCCAGGTGACCGTGGTGCCCGGCTCGACCTGGACGGCGGGCGGCTCGAACTGGAGGTCCCGGGCCACGACGTCGCGCACGCCGACGGCCGGCTGTGCCCGCTCGGACGACGTGCCGCTGGAGCTGGCGATGGCGATGAGCAGGATCGCCACGACAATGCCGAGCGCCACGATCGCCAGCTCGACGATGGCGATGACCTTGGCGATGCGGGCCTGGTCCAGGCCGCTCAGGCGGCCGCCGGACTCCTTGATCCTGCGCTCGGCATTGAGGGAGAGGATCAGCGCGACGACACCAGCTATCGGGAAGCAGACGAAGAACCCAACGATCGCGATGATCAGAGCAGCCGTGGCGGTCGAGTCGACCTGCGGAGCGGGCTGGTAGCCGTAGCCGGGGCCGTACGGCCCGTACGGCGCCCCCGGCGGCGGCCCGCCCGGGGGGCCCGGCGGCCCGAGCGGCTCGGTGGGGTGCGACGCGGGGCGATCCGGCTCGTCGTCCCGGGCTTCCCCGCCGGGGCCTGGCGGCGTCCCCTCCGGCATCTCGGCGCTCCCTTCCGTCCCTTGCGCAGACCTGCCTGGCCAGCTCACACGGCCGTTTGGCAGTAAACCACAACCAGGCGGCAACGCCGAGAGGCGACCGCTGCCCGCGGGCGCTCAGCGGCGATCGGTTGCGTCCAGCGCCGCGGCCCAGCCGGCGGCAGGATCCGCGGCGACCAGCCGCAGGTGCCAGCCGCTCGCCGGCATGCCGTCGTCCCAGCACCACCAGGTGAGCCGCTCGAGCGCGCGGCCCAGCTCGTCCGGGTCGGGCGGCCACTCCAGCCCGCTCAGCGCCGCCGCCGCCCACCAGGCATCGAAGCGACCGAGCGCCGCGCCGCGGCGCACGCCGTACGCCCCACCGCTGGCCGCCGCCCACGCCATGCGGGCGAGCGCCTGCGCCGGGGCGAGCCGGCCGAGCCGGTGCTCGGGCAGGCCGAGGGAGGCCACCGCCTCGGCTGGGCCACCGCGCGCCACCACCGCCCGGGCGGCGCCGTTGGACTCTGCGGTCCAGACCTCGACCAGCCCGGCCAGGGCACGGACGACCTCGGGCCGCTCCACCGTCTCAACCGGGGAGCTGGCGGTGGTGGAGGTCATCGCCACGGGCTCCGCGCCGGGGTCCGGCACCTCCAGCTCGCTGGCGCCGTAGGTGGCGAGCGGGTAGGCCGGCTCCCAGCCGGCCAGCACCAGGGGCAGCTCGAGCACCTCGGGGTGGGTGCCTGGCCGCTCGCGCAGGTCCTCGCCGCGCAGCACCCGTTCCTGGGCGACCGTCCCGGCGACGCCGGCGTCGCGCAGGTGCGGGCCGAGCTCGTCCCACTCGTGGGTGGCGGCGGCGACCTCGGTGAGCGGTCCGAGGGCGAAGCGCCCGGCGCCCGGCCGCAGCACGCCGGCGGCCTGAGGCCCGGGCGACTCCAGCGCGATGCGGTACTCGACGTAGGTGCAGACCGGCCACAGCGGCCTGCCACGCTCGACCGCCCCCTCGAGCAGGGACCGCAGTCCCAACAGCCCATCCCAGTCGTGGCCCGCGCAGAGACCGTCCACCGCCGCCAGCAACGCTGCGGGGTCGGCATCCTCAACCAGCTCGGCGAGCGAGGCGCTCGGCAAGGTCGGTCCTCCTTCTACGTCGCTGGGCCGGGCGTCATTCGGATCCCCTTATGGCGCGGAACATGGCGGTGTCGTCCGGCTCCGACGGGGGCTCCACAAGGCGGAACCAGTAGAAGCCGTGCGGGCCGAGGGCGAGGCGGTACGGGCGGCCGTCGACGATCGGGAACGGGGTGCGGCCGAACATCTCCTCGGGGACCAGGCCGATCCAGCGCGACAGGTCCAGCTGCACCGGCTGCGCGAAGCGGGACAGGTTCGCCACCACCAGCACCACGTCCGAGCCGAGCTGGCGGATGAACGCGAACACCCTGCGGTTCTCCGGGTAGAGCGGCTCGTAGTCGCCCATGCCGAAGACCGGGTGCTGCTTGCGCACCTGCAGCAGGCGCCGCAGCCACTGCAGCAGCGAGGTGGACACCCGCTCCTGGGCCTCCACGTTGACCGCCTGGAAGCCGTACACCGGGTCCATCAGCAGCGGCAGGTACAGGGCGGCCGGATCGGCCTTGGAGAAGCCGGCGTTGCGGTCGCTGGACCACTGCATGGGCGTGCGCACCCCGTCGCGGTCGCCGAGATAGATGTTGTCGCCCATGCCGACTTCGTCGCCGTAGTAGACGACCGGGCTGCCGGGCAGGCTGAACAGCAGGCTGTAGAGCAGCTCGATCTGCCGGCGGCCGTTGTCGAGCAGGGGCGCCAGGCGCCGCGCGATGCCGATGTTGCGCCGCATGCGCGGGTCCTTGGCGTACTCGGCGTACATGTAGTCGCGTTCCTCGTCGGTGACCATCTCGAGGGTGAGCTCGTCGTGGTTGCGCAGGAACAGCCCCCACTGGGCCACGTCTGGGATCTTCGGGGTGCGGTTCATGATGTCGATGATCGGGGTGCGGTCCTCGCGCCGCAGCGCCATGAACATCCGCGGCATGACCGGGAAGTTGAAGGCCATGTGGCACTCGTTGCCGTCGCCGAAGTAGGGGACCACGTCCGGCGGCCACTGGTTGGCCTCGGCCAGCAGCAGCTTGCTCTCGTACTTGGAGTCGACCTCCTTGCGCACCCGCTTCAGGAACTCGTGCGTCTCCGGCAGGTTCTCGCAGTTGGTCCCCTCCCGCTCGAACAGGTAGGGCACGGCATCCAGCCGGAAGCCGTCCAGCCCCATATCCAGCCAGAAGCGGATGACCTCCAGCATGGCCTCCTGGACCTCGGGGTTGGCGTAGTTCAGGTCGGGCTGGTGGGAGAAGAAGCGGTGCCAGTAGAACGCCTGTGCCTCGGAGTCCCAGGTCCAGTTGGACGCCTCGGTGTCGACGAAGATGATGCGGGCGTCCAGGTAGCGCTGGTCGGTGTCGGACCACACATACCAGTCGCGCTTGGCCGAGCCGGGCCGGCGCGACTCCTGGAACCATGGGTGCTGGTCGGAGGTGTGGTTCATCACCAGGTCGGCGATCACCCGGATGCCGCGGCTGTGCGCCGCCTCGAGGAAGTCGTAGAAGTCGCCGAGCGTGCCGTAGATGGGCAGGACCGAGAAGTGCTCCGACACGTCGTAGCCGCCGTCGCGCAGCGGCGAGGGGTAGATCGGCAGGAGCCAGATGCAGTCGATCCCGAGCCACTGCAGGAAGTCGAGACGCTCGGTAAGGCCGCGGAAGTCGCCGTTGCCGTCACCGGTGCCGTCCTGGAAGCCGCGGACGTACAGCTCGTAGAAGACAGCCGTCTTGTACCAGAGAGGATCGTCCAACATCCCGTTGCTCGCTCCTCGACTCGGCAGCGCTCGCAGCGCGATTGTTTCTCAGTGGGCGGTGCAGTCAGTCTGCTGGGTAAAACTGCTCGCCCGGCACCCCCCGGTGCAAGTCTCCTGCCTCCCTAACTTCCTGTATGGGACTACGGAGCCCTGTGGTGAGGTCCGGGCCGGGCTTCCGCCCATACCAAGGTACGCAGGTGCACCGATTTGAGGGAGATCCGGAGCGCTACCGCCACCCGGTCAGGAGCGCGCCTGGTCGGCAGCCAGCGGCCTAGCGCGAGCCGCCGAGCAGGCGGCCCCTGCCGACGCCCGCGCGCTGGGAGCCCGTGCGGTTCACCCGCTCACCGGTGACCGGCGCGGCCATCCCGGCGCGGACCGCCTCGAGCTGGGCGGCGAAGGCGAGCCCCAGGAAGATCGCAAGCGACATCAGGAAGGCCCACACCAGCACACCCATGAGGCCGGCGAGCGGGCCGTAGGTCTGGCCGAACGTCCGGCTCGCGGTGAGGTACAGCGACAGCAGCCAGGTGAAGGCGAACCCGAGCAGGACGGAGAGCGCCGATCCCACCGCGAGCCAGGAGGCGGCGGGCTGGTGGCGCCGGGGCGACGCGCGGAACAGCAGCGCCACCGCCGCCACCAGGAGCACCACCGCGAGCGGCCAGCGCAGCGCGACCCAGGCGCCCTCGAGCACCCCAGAGAACCCACTCGCCCTGGAGATGTCCTGGCCGGCCACGACCAGCACGAGGGCGAGCACCATGGCCAGGCCGGCACTGCAGGCGAGCAGGAAGCCGACGGTGTACTTGCGCACCGTCGGCCGGTCGCGCTCGACCCCGTAGATGCGGTTGGCGCCACGCTCGACCTGGCCCATCGCGGTCGTCGCCGAGATCACCGCCGCCAGCAGCCCGAACACCAGCGCGGCGCGGGCGCCGCCGCCGACCGCGCGCTGGCCGTGCCGGACCGCCGTGGCGATCACGTCGCCGGCGGGACCGGGCGCGAGCCTGGTCGCGGTCTGGCGCAGCACGTCGCGGAAGTGCCCAGCGTGCAGCAGCGTGGCCAGCCCGACCAGGGCGATCATGCCCGGTAGCAGCGTCAAGGTGATCTGGAAGGCCAGCGCGCGGCAGTGGCTGAAGCCGTCGGCGTAGCGGAAGCGCCGGAAGCTGTCCGCTGCCAGGCGCGCCCAGCCGGTGCGACGCAGGGTCCTGAGCGCGTCGTCGCCTTCGAGGTTGTAGGTCTCGGGCACCAGCGTCGCCGTGCTCATGATGGTCTCCTGCCGATCTGGCGCTCTGGGTCGGGGGTGGGCACGCACAGTGTCAGCGCGTGCGGGACGACCTTGACGGCGAACTGCCGGGTCCGGCCCCCAGGCTCGCCGTCACGCTGGACCGGCTGGGGCCGGCCACAGTCGATCTCGACCCGCCGGGCGCGGAACAGCTCCAGCGGCGGCTCGCCCAGCCGGCCGCCGTGGCCGAGCAGCACCCTGCCGGCCAGCCGCGGCCAGCCGCCGAGCGAGCGCGTCTCGAGCACGCCGACGTCAAGCAGGCCGTCGTCGGGCTCGGCGCCGGGCAGCACGTCGATCCCGCCCTGGAGCTTGCCGAAGTTGCCGACCAGCACGCCCTGACCGGTGCGGATGATCGGCGGCAGGCCGTCGAGCCGGATGCGGAACTCGGTGGGGCGGCGCCCGAGCTGCCGCAGTCCGCTCAGCACGTAGGCCAGCGCCCCAATGCTCGCCTTCAGCGCCTGGTCGGCGCCGCGCAGCATGGCTGCATCGAAACCGATGCCGCTCATCACCACGAAGCGGTCTGCGCCGATCGCGCCGACGTCGATGCGGCGCCGCCCGCCGTGCAGCGCCACGTCGAGCGCGCTCTCCAGGTCGTCCGGCAGGCCGAGGTTCACCGCCAGCAGGTTGCCGGTGCCGCTCGGCAGCACCGCCAGCGGCACGCTGCCGCCGGCCAGCGAGGTCGCGCAGGCCATCACGGTGCCGTCCCCGCCCGCCGCCAGCACCAGGTCGGCGTCCTGCGCGAGCGCGCGGCGGGTGGCGCCCTGGCCCGGGTCGTCCGCGGTGGTCTCCTCGAGGACCGCCTCCACCCCGGCTGCCGCCAGAGCCTCCAGCAGTTCCCGCTTGCGCCGCGGCGCCTCCTCCTCCCCGGCGCTCACCGGGTTGAAGACCACCGCGACCCGGTGCACCGCCTGGGGCGCCGCCGGCGGCGCCACCGCGTCGCGGCCCGGCGGGCACCCGCCCTGGTCAGCCATGGCGCAACAGCGCCCGGCGGGTACGCGCGACGGCCCTGGAGGTGCGCAGCTCGTGGTGGAGGACGCCCAGGCGGACGGCGCGCACCGACACTGCGAGCCAGCTCCCGCCCAGGACCGCGCCGGCGAGCACGTCGCTGGGGAAGTGCATGCCGCGATAGGTGCGGGCCAGCCCGACCACGACCGGGACCAGGACCGCGAGCAGCGTGAACAGCCCGCGCAGCAGCGCCGAGCGCGCCCGCTGCCAGGCGAGCACCGCCCATGAGCCGTACAGCGCGATCGACGCCGCGACGTGGCCGGAGGGGAAGCTCGAGGTGGGCGGCGCCGTGTCCAGCGGCGCGACCGGCGGGCGGGGCCGGTCGACCAGCAGCGTGATGACCAGGAAGATCACGACCTCGCCGGTGACCGCCGCCGCCACCAGCATCGGCTCGCGCCAGCGGCGCCAGGCCAGCGCCGCGCCCGCGAAGGTGAGCACGGCGAGGCCGGCGACGGTGATCGTCTCGGCGGCGTCGGTGGCCAGATGGGTGGCGGTGTTCCAGTCCCGGGTCCGGTGGGCGGTGAGCCAGCGGACCGCGCCGGCGTCGGCGCGGCCGATCGCCTGGTGGCTCGCCAGCTTCGCCAGCGCCAGGCCGACCAGCACGCCGACCAGCGTCACGCCCACAGCCCAGGCGAGCAGGTAGAGCACGGAGGGAACGCCGTCTCGCAGGCGCTCCCAACGCCGCGCCAGCGCAGCCTGACGCCTGTCGGCTGCTGCCGCGTCCAGCGGTCTTGGAGCGTGCCGCATCCCTTCGATCCCCTTCGGTCCGAGTCGTCGCGCATTCCGCGCGATGATCGTGACGGCCTGTATGACCGCTGCACGGTCGTGTGAAACCACCATCCTTGGACGGATGCGCCGAAGGGAATGGCAAAGGGCAGGCCCGGTGCACCCCGGTGCTAGCCTCGCGAGATGTCCGCCGCCCTGCCCGATGGGCCCCTCGGACCGGCCACCAGCCTGGTGCTTGCGGGCGCTGGCCTGCTGGTGGCGCTCGGCGCGGCCGGTGCCGCGATCGCCAGCCATCCGCGCCGGGGCCGGCGCCCGAGCGGCCAGGTGGCCGAGGGGCTGGGGCGCTCTCGCCTGCGCGGCTTCCTGCGGCGCCGCTTCGACCCGGCCGAGGCGACCGGCCTGGCGCTGACCATCGCGCTGCTGCTGATCCTGCTGGCGGCGCTCGCCTTCGGCCAGGTCGCCGACATGGTGACCTCCCGCACCGGCCTGTACCGGCTGGACGCGGCCGCGGCCGCCTGGGGCGCGCGGCACGCCACGCCGGCGTCGACGGCGGTGCTGGCGGCCCTCACCTGGCTCGGCAGCACCGTCGTGATCGTGGTCCTGGCGGCGGTCGCCGGCTTCTACGACTGGTACCGCCGCCGCCGCTGGACGGTGCTCGCCTTCATGGCCACGGTGGTCTGGGGTCAGAACCTCATCGCCAACGGCGTCAAGCTGCTGCTCCACCGCGGGCGCCCGCCGGTGCCGCACCTGGCCGACGCGAGCGGCTGGTCGTTCCCGTCCGGCCACTCCGCCGCGGCCGCGGCCACCTACGCCGCGCTCGCCCTGCTGCTGGGCCGCGGCCGGCGCTGGCGGGTCAAGGCCTGGCTCGGCACGGCGGCGGCCGGGGTGACCATACTGGTCGCCTCCTCCAGGGTGCTGCTCGGCGTCCACTGGGTCACCGACGTGGCCGCCGGGGTGGCCCTCGGCCTGGGCTGGTTCGCGGTCTGCTCGATCGCCTTCGGCGGCTCGGTGCTGGTGTTTGGTTACACCGCGGCGGAGGCGAAGGTCGCCGCCGCCCGTGAGGATTGGCGGCGCGGCGGCCCGGCGGTCTAGCCTTTCGGCATGCCGCTCAACGCACTGACGTCCGCCGAGATCTCGCTGCCCGCCAGGCCCGACGCGAGCCTGGTCAGGGAGCGCATCGCCATCCTGGCCAGACATGTCGACCTGGTCGGCCTCACCGACAACCACGCCGGGCAGCCACGCATGTCGCCGCTGGCGGCGGTGGCGCTGGCGCGCGAGCAGGGTGTGGCGACCGTCGTCCACGTCTCCTGCCGCGACCGCAACGGCCTCGCGCTGCGCTCGCAGGTGGTCGGCGCCGCCGCGCTCGGCTGCGACGGCGTCCTCTGCCTGTACGGCGACACGGTGCCGGGGGTGCCGAGAGTCAAGGACTACACCACCACCCGGCTGCTGGCCGAGGCCAGGAGCTGGGTCGAGCCCTACGACCTGGCGCTGGGCTGCGTGGTCGACCCGTTCGCGCTCGACTCCGAGGCCGAGCTGGCGCTGCTGGGGCGCAAGGTGACCGCGGGCGCGGACTTCACGCAGACCCAGATGATCTTCGAGCACGACCGCCTGGCCAGGTTCCTCGATCGGGCGACACAGGAGGGCAGGCTCGGCGAGTGCCACGTGTACGCCAGCGTCCCGGTGATCCGCACGCAACGCCTGGCCGACACCCTCAACAAGGTGCTGCCGTTCGGCCTGCCCGAGCCGGTCTACCGCCAGATCGCCGCTGGCGGCGGCATCGACCTGGCGATCGGGACGGCGATCGCCATGGCGGACCTGCCAGGGATCGACGCGCTGCACGTGATGGCCTGGGGCTCGGCGGAGGCCGCCGGCAAGGTCGCCGCGGCCTTCCGTGCGGCCCGCGGCGCCCCGGTCGAGCGCCAGCCGGTCCCGGGCGGTTAGCCCAGCTCAGGATGCCGCGAACGGGCTGATGCTGGCGAGTTGACGGATCCGCGCGAGGAGCGGCATCCTGCCTGCAACGCCTATATGGGCGTGCGAGCCAACGAGGGCCGCCGGGGTGCTGGACGCCTGGCGGTCCTCGTCGTCTCCGAGGAGCCGGTGGATGATGCCAGCGCACGAGTGGAGGCCGGGCGATCGCGTGATCCTCGCGGGCGCGCCGGCCGATCTCGCCCGCCTCGAGGGCACGCACGCGACCGTGGTGCACGTCGACGGGGTCACCGCGACCATCCGTTTCGACTCGCCCAAGCTGCTCGGCGGGCGGCTGCGCCGCGAGATCGATCTGGCGACCGTCTGGCTGCTGGACGAGCCCGCGCTCGCGCCCTGACGACTTGGGGCTGTCCTTCACCCGCTGGTAGCCCGCTGGCCGCGATGCAGCGCCGTCACGGCCTCGACGTGGGCGGTCTGGGGGAACATATCGACCGGTTGCACCCAGGCCGCGTGGTAGCCGAGATCGGTGAGGATGCGGACGTCGCGGGCGAGCGCGGCGGGATCGCAGGACACCAGCGCAACCGCGCGCGGCCCCAGCGCGGCGAGGCGCTCGAGCACCTTCCTCCCGGCGCCCGCCCGCGGCGGGTCCAGCACCGCGACGTCGGCGGCCTCCAGGCGGGGCAGGGCATGGGCGACGTCGTCCTGCAGGACCGTCGCGTCGGGGTGCTCGCGCAGGTTGCGCTTGGCGTCGGTCACCGCCGGCTTCCAGCTCTCGACCGCGACCACCTTGCCGGCCCTCGTCCCCACCGTGGCACCGAACAGGCCGACTCCGGCGTAGAGGTCGAGCAGCACCTCGGCCGGCGCCGGCTCGAGCGCCTGGCCGACCAGGTCGACCAGGGCCTCCGCGCCCGCCCGGTGGACCTGGAAGAAGCTGGCGGCGCTCACGTGCAGCTCGATCCCTGCGACCCGCTCGGTGACGAACGGCGTGCCGCCACTCTCCACCACCTTGCCGTTGCCGCGCACGATGGCCCACGACACCCCGGCGGGCGGCAGGAAGCGGGTGCGGGAAGCGGCGCCCGCCGCCAGCACGACCAGCCGCTCGCCGCCCTCGCCACGGCGAAGGCGGACCTTGGCGCCGGGCGGGTGCCGGCCGAGCTGGTCGGGCAGCTCCTGGAGGTCGCCGGCCAGCAGGGGGCAGCGGTCGACCGGGTGGACCTGATGGCTGGAGGCACGAAGGAAGCCGGGACGCCCGTCCTCGCCGGCGGTCAGCGTGGCGCGCTCGCGGTAGCCGAAGCCTCCGGGCTCCCCCGGCCGCAGCGCCGGACGGACCGGCACCTCCGGGAGACCGCCGAGGTGATCGAGCTGCTCGCGGACCAGGCGCGTCTTGAGCTCCGCCTGGGCCTCAGGGCGCAGGTGCTGCCAGGCGCAGCCACCGCAGCGGCCCGGGCCGAAGTGCGGGCAGACGGGAGCGATCCTGTCGGGGCTGGGCTCCAGCACCTCCTCGAGCTCGGCGCGGGCGAAGCGGCGGCGGTCGTCCACGACACGGATGCGGACGCGCTCGCCGGGCAGGGCGAACGGGATGAACACCACGCGGCCATCGGCCAGGTGCGCGACCGCTTCGCCGCCATGGGCGACGCCGTGGCAGGCGACCTCCTCGACGCGGGCGGCGCGGGCGTGCTCGGTAGGACCGGGTGAGGTGGGCACGCTCGGCACTACCGTGGGATGCGGGTGGTCTTGAGCTCGTTCAGCTCGGGCCAGCCGGTCAGGACGTCGAGCAGGCGCTCGAGGGTGGCACGCGCCTCGGCAGGCTCGGGCTTGCGGGTCATCAGACGGATGAAGACCGCCCGCTCGTCGAAGACGAAGGTCGGGACGCCGAAGACGCGGCGCTGCTCGACCCCCCAGGTGTGCTCGGCGGCCAGGGTCCTGGCGGGCTGGCCACCCGCGACCACCTTGGCGACGTCGTCGGGCTCGAGCCCGACGGATGCGACCGCCTCGCGGATCACCTCAGGGTCGTTGAGGTCACGGCCATGGTCGTGGCGGGCTGAGAACAGCGCCAGGTGGGCGTCGTCGAAGGCGTCGGGGAACTCGTCGCGCACGGCCAGTCCCCACTCGAGCGCGAGCACGCCGGAAGGGCGGGGCTCGGTCCGCCACACCGGCGTGTCGCCCTCCTCCAGGTGGACCTGCGACAGCGAGAAGGAGCGGAACGAGACGTCGTGGTCGGCGCCGCCGTCCAGCGCCCGGATGACGATCTCGTTGGCGATCCGGGCGAAGGGGCAGAGGTAGTCGTAGGTGATGGCGAACTGTGTCATAACGGGCCTCCAGAGGGTTGAGAGGGGGGCCACAGACGAAGCGGCCCGCACCGGGTGCGGGCCGCTGGTCGTCAGGCTGCGACGAGGTCCTCGAGCCTCGCTCGGATCTCCGGGCTCCGGAGCGCCGCCAAGGCGTCGCGCTCGACCTGCCGGGCGCGCTCACGGGAGAAGCCCATGATCGCCCCGACCTCCTCGAGCGTCCGCGGCGTGCCGGAGTCCAGGCCGAAGCGCAGGATCAGCACCTGCCGTTCCCGCTCGGGCAGGGCGTTGAGCACCTGCTCGAGCGCCTCCCGGCCGACCGCCTCGACCGCCAGCTCATCCGGGCCGATGGCGGAGGAGTCCTCGAGGAAGTCCTGGAGGGCCGCGCCGTCGTCGCCGATCGGGGTGTCCAGCGAGGTGATCGCCTGAGCCGTGTCGAGCAACCGGTGGACCTTGTCCAGCGGCATGTCGAGCTCGTCGGCCAGCTCTTCGTCGGTCGGCTCGCGGCCGAGCACCTCGTGCAGGCGGGTCTGGGTCCGGCGCAGGCGCCCGACCTGCTCGTCCACGTGGACCGGCAGGCGGATGGCGCGGGCGCCACGGTCGGCCGCGCCGCGCGCGATCGCCTGGCGGATCCACCAGGTCGCGTAGGTCGAGAACTTGAACCCCTTGCGCCAGTCGAACTTCTCGACCGCGCGCAGCAGACCCAGGTTGCCCTCCTGGACCAGGTCGCCGAGCGGCAGACCCGTGGCCGAGAAGCGACGCGCGATCGACACCACCAGGCGGAGGTTCGACTCGATCATCTTGCGGCGGGCTCGCTCGCCGAGATCCGCGATCGCCTGAAGCTCGACCCAGCTCGGATCGTCCAGATCGACACCTCTGAGCTTCTCGCGAGCATCGAGCCCCGCCTCGTATGCCTGGGAGAGCTCGATCTCGTCGTCCTTGGTCAGCAGTGGGTGCCGGCCGACCTCGTCCAGGTAGAGTCGGAAGGAATCCGTCGTCTGGAGATCGAGCAGGTCCTGGTCCTTCTCCGTCGTCATCTCACTCCTCGTTCGGCACAGCGTTGGCGCAGCATCGTCATCGTCGTCAGCTAGATTTACCAACAACGATGTTCGCAAACTGCATTCCCGGCAAGCCCAAGAATCAAGCGGAGATCCCGGGCACCGGGAGCCTGGAGTCACGCACCTACGGACGGTGGAAGCCGGAGCCTCGACACCGCCGAAGCGGACCATATCACGCTCAGTCTGGTTCGGCGACCGAAATCGGCCGCTACTGAGCGCCAACCCTCAACTTCTCGTTGAGAGTCACTGTCAAGTTCGTCTCTGTCGTGCCTAACGCGGTTGTGCCGAACGCTGTTCCGGGGACCAGGGCCCGCCGCAGCGAGACCAGTCCACCCGCCTGCCGCCGCTGAGGGGGACACCCTCCTCGGCGAGCCGGGCGAGCTGCTCGTCGGAGCCTGGTCCGCCCTTCATGCTGCCATCGGCGTGCACCACGCGCCACCACGGAAGGCCGTCGGGGCAGCGGGCCATGGCCTGACCGGCCTGCCGGGCGCCCTTGGCAACCCCGTAGTACGCTGCCGGGCGCCCTTGGCAACCCCGTAGTACGCCTCGGCGAGCTGCCCGTAGGTGGTGGCCCGCCCCTCCGGGATGCGGCGGACGAGGTCCCAGACCGCTGCCGCGAACGCCCGCCGATCCGCCACGACCGCTCCGCTACTCCGCGCCGTCGGCCGCCTCAGCCGCCATGACCTCGGCCTGCTGCTCGGGGGAGAGCAGATCGCTGCCCATCGCGTGGAAGCCGCCGTCGACGTGGACCAGCTCGCCCGAGACCCTGCGGGACCAGTCGGAGAGCAGCCAGAGCACGCTCCGGGCCACGTCGGTCGCGTCGCGGACGTCCCAGCCGAGCGGCGCCCGTCGTGCCCACACGTCGGCGAACAGGTCGAAGCCCGGGATGCCGCGAGCCGCCATGGTACGGAGCGGCCCGGCGCTGATCGCGTTCACGCGGATCCCTCTGGGCCCGAGGTCACGCGCCAGGTAGCGGGTGACGGACTCCAGCGCGGCCTTGCACACGCCCATCCAGTCGTAGACGGGCCATGCCACCCGGGCGTCGAAGTCGAGCGTCACCACGGAGGCGTCGTGGCCCTCGAGCACCGGCAGCAACCCGCCGGTGAGCGTCTTCAGCGAGAAGGCCGAGACGTGGAAGGCGGTCGCGGCCGACTCGAAGGGGGTCGTCAGGAAGTTCCCACCGAGGGCGTCGGTCGGGGCGAAGGCGATCGCATGCAGGATCCCGTCCAGACCGCCCCAGCGGCGTGACAGCTCCTCGCAGACCGCGCTGACGTCCTCGGGCCTGGTCACGTCCAGCTCCAGGACGTCGACCGGCTTCGGCAGACGCCGCGCGGTCTTCTCGGTGATCGAACGACCCCGGCCGAAGCCGGTGAGAACCACCTCCGCGCCGTTGTCGAGCGCCTCACGGGCGACCGCGTAGGCGATCGAGCCAGGCGTGAGCACTCCGGTGATCAGCAGCCGCTTACCGTCGACGAGCACGGGGTCCTCCCGGGGTCATGACGCCGCTTCAGCGGCGCATTCTATGGGTCCCGGCGTCGCGGCAAACGACGGGGACGGCCGATCGGCCGTCCCCGGGTCATATCTGGAATAGTCAGAAGGAACTAGTGCGAGAGTCGCTCCGTCATGAAGGAGATCACGTTGCCGTCGTCGTCGAAGTCCCGGATCACCGCGAACTGCGCTGCCTCCCTGGAGACCAGCCTGCCGCCCGCATCCAGGTAGGAGAGTCGCTGCGTGCTTCCCGGTGCTGGTTCCTGGGCCGCTTCGGAGTCCGCTGGCTTCGCCACAGGCTGACCTCCTCGTCCGGGGCCGGCGCCGACGCGCCGCGCCGGGGCTTGCTCTCGCTCCCCGTGTGTACCACCATCCTGCCGCCGGTGAAAGCCCCCGCGGCAGATCGGGGGACTGCATCTTCGTAGTACTTTCGGGTGATAGTCAAGTCCGCCCATGCGAAAGGGGACTACAGAACGCAACCCCTCCCATCTCCGCAGATTCCCTGATGTCCCGTCAGGGAGCGGCGCAGTAGCTTTCAAAAGTCATCGCCGCAGGCAACTGAGGATGTCGACGCCGAAGGCGATCAGGAAGCGCCGCCTCCCCCCGGGCGGCACCCGCAAGGGCCGGAACCGACCGAGGTTCCGGCCCTTGTGCATCAAGGCGGTCGGTGTGTCCTTTATTGAGGTGATGCCTGATTTGTGCCGTCCGGCTCGAGGCCCCCGTCGTTCTTGACCTCCGTGGTTAGAGTGGGCTGGTCCGCAGGCTGCGGGAGCGGGGTGCCCTGGTGACCTTCATGTCCTGTTCGTGCCCTATTCGTGCCGTCCCACCACCATTCGGCTGGCTCGTTGGGTAGGATCGGAGCCTGGGCAGCGCTGCCCATCACCGATCGCAGCGTCAGCGGCCATTGGGCTCGGCGGCACCTGCCCAGGATTCTGCCGCGGCGCTCGCTACGAGCCCGGCGCCAAGGCAGGGGCACCTCGCTGGCTGTGACCCGGGCCCGCGAGGCCAGGGCGCTCCGCCAGAAGCGGACTCGACGCGGGAGTGACGGGACATGAACACGACTGAGGAGCAGGTTCGGCTACTGGCCGACGACGGCACGCTCCTGGAGCACGACACCTACAAGGTCGATCTCTCCGAGGACGAGCTGCGCGACCTGTACGTGAAGCTCGCGGTCGTCCGCCGGATCGACACCGAGAGCACCAACCTGCAGCGCCAGGGCCAGCTCGGGATCTGGGCCTCCTGCATGGGCCAGGAGGCGGCCCAGGTCGGCAGCGCGAGCGCGCTCAGGCCCGACGACTTCATCTTCCCCTCCTACCGCGAGCATGGCGTGGCCTATGTGCGCGGCGTCGACGTGGTCAACGTCCTGCAGTTGTTCCGCGGCGCCAGCCTGTCCGGCTGGGACCCGCATGAGAAGAGCTTCGCGCTGTACTCCATCCCCATCGGCACCCAGACCCTCCACGCGGTCGGCTACGCCATCGGGGCCAAATGGGACGGGGCCGAGCAGTGCGCCGTCGCCTACTTCGGCGACGGCGCCACCAGCGAGGGCGACACCAGCGAGGCGTTCAACTTCGCCGCCGTCAACTCCGCGCCGGTGGTGTTCTTCTGCCAGAACAACCAGTGGGCCATCTCGGTGCCGCTCTCGAAGCAGATGGCCGCACCGATCTGGCGCCGCTCCTTCGGCTTCGGCTTTCCAGGCATCCAGGTGGACGGCAACGACGTCCTGGCGGTGTACGAGGTCACCAGGGCGGCCGCCGACCGGGCCCGCGACGGCGGCGGCCCGACCCTCATCGAGGCGGTCACCTACCGGCTCGGCGCGCACACCACCACCGACGACCCGACCCGCTACCGAACCGCGGACGAGCTCGACATGTGGATGGCCCGCGAGCCGATCGGGCGCTACCGCGCCTTCCTCGAGAAAGCCGGGCTGTGGTCGGACGAGCTGGACCGCAGGGCCAAGGCCGAGGCCGACAGCACCGCCGCCCGCATCCGCTCCGCGGTGGAGGAGATGAACGACCCGCCGCTGGAGGACCTGATCGACCACGTCTACTCCGACCCGCCCCTGACGCTGCGACGGCAGTTCGAGCGCCTGCAGCAGTTCGAGGCCCAGTTCGTCGCAGAGGAGGGCTGAGCGATGGCGCAGATCACCATGGCCAAGGCGCTCAACGCGGCACTGCGTGACTCCATGGAGGCCGACGACAAGGTGGTCCTCCTTGGCGAGGACGTCGGCACCCTGGGAGGTGTGTTCCGCATCACCGACGGCCTGCAGAAGGACTTCGGCGAGCAGCGGGTGATGGACACCCCGCTGGCCGAGTCCGGCATCCTCGGCATCTCGATCGGGCTGGCCATCCGCGGCTACCGGCCGGTGGCGGAGATCCAGTTCGACGGCTTCAGCTACCCCGCCCTCGACCAGATCATCAGCCACCTGGCCAAGTACCGCAACCGCTCCAGGGGCTTCCAGCCCATGCCCATTGTGGTGCGCATCCCCTCCGGTGGAGGCATCGGCGCGGTCGAGCATCACTCCGAGAGCCCCGAGACGCTGTACGCGCACACCGCGGGCCTCAAGGTGGTCACGCCGGCGACCCCGGCCGACGCCTACTCGCTGCTGCGCGAGTCGATCGGGCTGGACGACCCGGTGATCTTCCTGGAGCCCAAGCGCCGCTACTGGGCCAAGCAGGAGCTGGACCTGCCGGTCACCACCGAGCCGATCGGGCGTGCAGCGGTCCTGCGCGAGGGCACCGACTGCACCCTGGTGGCCTTCGGCCCCATGGTCAAGGTCGCGCTCGACGCGGCGCAGGCCGCCGCGGAGGAGGGGCTCGGCGAGCTCGAGGTCATCGACCTGCGCAGCATCGTCCCCCTGGACGAGGACGCGCTGATCGCCTCCGCCAGCAGGACCGGCCGCATGGTGGTCGTGCACGAGGCACCGGAGTTCCTCGGCGTCGGTGCCGAGATCGCCGCCACGGTGACCGAGGCCGCCTTCCTCCACCTGGAGGCGCCGGTGCTACGCTGCGCCGGCCTGAACATCCCCTACCCGCCGGCCAGGTTGGAGGAAGTCCACCTGCCGAGCGTCGACCGCGTCCTGTGGACGGTTCAGCGGTCACTCGAGTACTGAGCCGCGAGCAAGGAGACCCGAGTTGCCAGAGCGTGACTTCAAGCTCCCGGATCTCGGCGAGGGCCTCACCGAGGCCGAAGTGGTGCGCTGGCTGGTCCACGAGGGTGACGCCATCGTCCTCAACCAGCCCATCGTCGAGATGGAAACCGCCAAGGCGATGGTCGAGATCCCCGCGCCCTACGCGGGCACGGTCGTCAAGCTGCACGCCGGTGAAGGCGACAACGTCGACGTCGGCGCCCCGCTGCTCAAGGTCGACACCGGCGGGGGCGCCGCGGCGCCGGCCGGCAACGGCGCCGCCCAGGCCGCGCCGGAGGCGGATGGCGACCGCCAGGCCACCCTGGTCGGCCCGGGCGAGCGCCAGCAGATGCGCCGCCGCCGCCTGGCCGGCCACGGCGGCCAGAGCGCCCCCAGCGGCCCCGAGCGCGCCCCCAGCCCCGCGCCGCCGGCCACGCGGCCGAAGGCGACCCCCCCGGTCCGCAAGTACGCCAAGGAGCGCGGCGTCGACCTCGAGGAGGTGGCCGGCAGCGGCAGGGACGGCCGTATCACCCACGAGGACGTCGACCGTGCCCTGGAGCCGGCCGCGGCCGTGCCGGCCGGCGCCGTCGAGGCCGAGCCGCTGCCGGCGCTGCGTCCGGCCCGCGAGCGGACCGAGCAGCGCATCCCGGTTCGGGGAACGCGCAAGCGGATCGCCGCGGCAATGGTGGCGTCGAAGTTCTCGATCCCGCACGTCACCGAGTTCCTCACGGTCGACGCCAGCGCCTTGATGGCACTGCGGGAGCAGCTCAGGGCGCTGCCGGCGGCGGCCGAGGCGAAGGTCACGCCGCTGGCGATCATGGCCAGGGCGGTGTGCGCCGCGCTGCGTCAGTACCCGCTGATGAACTCCTCGTGGGACGAGGACGCCGGCGAGATCGTGGTCAAGGGCTTCGTGAACCTTGGCATCGCCACCGACACCGAGAGCGGCCTGCTGGTGCCGAACGTCAAGGACGCGGACATGCTCAGCGTGCTCGACCTCGCCACCGAGATCGCGCGCGTCAGCACGCTGGCGCGTGAGCGCAGGGCCACGGTGGGCGACCTCACCGGCGGCACCGTCACGATCACGAACGTGGGCGGGTTCGGGGTCGAGACGGGAACCCCGGTCATCAACAAGCCGGAGTGCGCCATCATCGCCACCGGCCTGATCGCCCCGCGCCCCTGGGTGGTGGACGGCCAGCTCGCCGTCCGGCAGATCATGACGGTCTCGGTCTCGTTCGACCACCGCATCGTCGACGGCGCCTACGCCGCCCGCTTCCTGGCGCACCTGCGCGACCTGCTCGAGCAGCCGGTCCTCCTGGCCGCGTTCTAGCCGGGCCCCTGATCGTCAGCTCGCGGCGCGGCGTTCCAGCGCTCTGGCCACCCGCGCGAGCACCTGGCCGGTCGCGCGCAGCACCAAGTTGGCACGATCGCTCGCGGCGCGCGCCGCGTCGATGGTCTCGCTCGCCCTTGCGCAGGCTTCCGCCAATTGCTGCTGCCGCTCGACGGACGTCTGATCAGAGAACCGGCGCTCATATGGCACGAACTGGCTGACCTTGGTAGGAGACAGGGGCGCCGTGCAGCTTGCCCAGCGCCGCGCGGGCGCAAACGCCTCGCACCGATCTCGATGCGGTAACCAAGGCAATAGCCACTGGGCGCCAAAGCTTGCCGACGTTACGCTGAAGGGAGCCGAGAAGGGGTCAAAGGGGGTCAATCGGTATGGGCGCACGGCAACGGGCGCTCGTGATCCTGTTCAGCCTGATGGTGGCGATGGCGACCACAGCGCTGCTGCTGGTGACCGGCAGCAGCTCGGTCGATCCCCAGACCAGCCGCCGCGGCATCCGCGTCGCCGGGACCACGGCCACCGACCTCAGCCTGTTCCGGGGCGAGGTTCTCGTCTGGGCCACGGGCCGGCTCTCCGCCACGGAGGTCGGCCGCGTGCGCGACTCGGCGAGGGTCGCGGCCATCTCCGCCGTGCGCACCGGGCTCCTGCCGGTCGCCAGTGGCAGGCACGCCTTCCCCGTGATCCCGGTGGAGGCGATGTCGGTCGACCCGGACGCCTACGCGTTCGCGCTCGGCCGCGCCGGCGCGCCACTGCTGAGCATGCTGAGCCGTGGCGTGGTGCTGTCGCGAACCAGCGCGAACCTGCGCAAGCTCCGCGCGGGCGGGCACCTGCGGCTCACCGGGAACCGCCCGCTCGCGGTCAGCGGCGTGGTGGACGACCGCTGGCTCGGTGGCCACGAGGTCGCCATGGACCTCGAGCGCGGCCGTCACCTCGGCATCGACCAGGTCGGCTACCTGCTGCTGCGGCCGCGCGGATCGCGCGACGCCCTGGAGACGGCCATGCGCGGGCTGCTGCACGGGCGCACCCTCGCCTTCCGCCACCCCGACCAGGGGCCGTGGTTCCGGGCCGGCGACGGCACCCTGCCGCTCTCCCAGGTCAAGCTCCGCTTCGGCGAGTTCGCCGTGACCAGCCTGGCCAAGCCGGTGCCAGACCCGCACTGGGTGCAGGCCAAGATCATCACCCTGACCGTCCCCCTGCTCGGCCAGGTCCGCTGTCACCGCACGGTCGCCGTCGACCTGGCCGCCGCCATGGCGGACCTGCGGCGCCAGCACCTCGAGGCGCTGGTCGACGTGGGCGCCTTCCGGCGCGCGGGCGGTTGCCGCCAGCCGCCCGCGACGCTCGCCGGGCCGGGCGGGCTCTCCCATCAGGTGTGGGGGATCGGACTCGACCTGGCGGGTGGGTCACGGGTCGACCAGCGGCTGATCGCGACGATGGCACGTCACGGCTTCGCCTGGGGCGGGCGCTGGCTGCAGCCACGGGCCGGCCACTTCGAGTGGGCAGGGTCCGGCGCATGACCGCGGCCGATCGGAGTAGCCTCGGCCGGTAGCGTCCGTCACGCACCCGGGGAGCCAGGCATGCTCGGTTTCGGCGCCGCCGTTTCAACCGCCCCCGACCATCGGCAGGCCCTGGACGAGGTGGTGCCGGCCGTGCTGGAGCAGGCCGGTGGCGGGCGTCCGGACCTGGTGGTCTGCTTCTTCTCCATGCACCACGCCGAGCGCGCCGCCGGCATCGCGCTGGGGCTCTCGGAGCGCACCGGCACCACCGCGATCATCGGCTGCACCGCCGAAGGGGTGATCGGCGCCGGCCGCGAGCTGGAGGAGGGTCCCGCCCTGGTGGTGTGGGTGGCGTGCCTGCCCGGGGTGAGCGTTGCGACCTTCGCTCTCGATCTGGTCGAGCTGACCGGCGGCTACGGCGTCAGCGGCTGGCCGGACCTCGAGCCGGCGGGCCGCCCCGACGTGCTGCTGCTGGCCGACCCGTACAGCTTCCCGGCGGACAGCTTCGTGCGGCGGCTCAACGAGCAGCAGCCGGACGTGCGGGTGATGGGCGGCATGGTCTCTGGCGGGGACTCGCCCGAGCAGCACCGGCTGCTGCTCGGCGACCGGGCGCTGGACAGCGGCGCGGTCGGCGTGGCGATCACCGGACCGGTCGAGGTGCGCGCGGTGGTCAGCCAGGGCTGCCGCCCGATCGGCTCGCCGTTCACGGTGACCCGCTGCGACGGCAACCTCGTGCACGAGCTGGGCGGGCGCCCGGCGCTGGAGCGGCTGCGGGAGCTGATCGTGCGCTCCGGCCCCGCCGAGCAGGCACTGCTGATGCGGGGCGTCCAGATGGGCCGGGTGATCGACGAGCACAAGGCGAGCTTCGACCGGGGTGACTTCCTGATCCGCTCGCTCACCGGGGTCGACGAGGACAATGGCGCGATCGCCATCGGCGACCGCGTGGAGCTGGGCCAGACGCTGCAGTTCCACGTCCGGGACGCGGCGTCGGCCAGCGAGGATCTGGAGCTGCTGCTGGCCCCGGTCAGCGGCTGGGACCCGCGCGGCGCGCTGCTGTTCTCCTGCAACGGGCGCGGGCGGCGGCTGTTCAGCGAGCCGGACCACGACGCCGCCAGGGTGGCGAAGGCGACCGCCGACGCGCCCATGGCGGGCTTCTTCGCCCAGGGCGAGCTGGGTCCGGTCGGTGGACACAACTTCCTGCACGGCTTCACCGCCAGCCTGGCGCTGTTCTGTGAGCGCTCTGAGGACGTGACCGGCCTCGACCCCATCGCGGCGGAGACGACCCCCTGACGGCTCGGAGTCAGCCCGCGGGCGCCCGCTCGGGCGCCAGCTCGGGGGTCTGAGCCTCCAGCACCGAGTACGGCGCGCTGAAGCCGTCGCGCACCCGCTGGAGGAGCTGCACGCGGTGGCGGACGATGAGCACCATGCCGAACACCAGGTACATGGCTGACACGGCGAGCAGCTCGGTGCCGTGCGCCGACTCGGGCAGCATGGCGCGGATCGGGAACTGCGCCACGAACAGCACGAACAGGCCGGTGGCCTCGCGCACTGAGATGCCCAGGTCCGCCAGGATGGCGAGCGCGAACACGGTCTGCGCCGCGGTGAGCAGCAGTTCCTCGCGCTGGGCGGTCATGATCGGGAGGCCGTGGAAGCTGCCGGAGGCGATCGCGAACACCACCGGCAACGTGCCGACCAGCAGGGTCCACTGGTTGACCTTGGAGGAGACCAGCGTGGTGAGCGCGTCCCCGGTCTTGAGCCGCCAGGCGAACAGGCCGGCCACCAGCAGCTCCGGCGCCTCGGATGCGACCGGTGCGAGCCACTGGACCAGGAAGAACTCGCTCACGCCCAGCTCGGTGCCCGTGGTCACCAGCGACTCGGCGAAGTGCTCCGCGACCAGCAGGATCACCATGGCGGCGAAGACGAACAGCGCGGCCACGCTGGTGCGGCGCCGGCCCCGGGACAGCTTGCCGAGGGCGGCGCTCGGGCCGATCAGGTCGGGCTCGGAGGCGGGCGCCCCGGAGATGCGGAGGGTGTAGGCGATGAAGATGCCGACCAGGATGACCGCGTCGAACAGCGTCACCGTGCGCTTCAGCGGCAGGGTGATGCAGTAGGCCGTGGCGAGCGCCAGGTACGACAGCTCCACCGCCTTGGAGCGCGAGAGCTGGATGCCGTAGCGGCGGGTGGCGGGCCCCTTCGATGCCACCTCGGTGCCCTCGGGCCGGCGCCGCCGCCCGCGCATCCGCCACCAGGCGATGAACACCACCATCGCCCAGCCGACGCCGATGAGCAGCCGGTTCGCCCCAGTCATGTTGGCGAGCACCAGCGAGCAGTTGGACTCGCCGCCGGCCGGGTTGCGGCAGCCCGGCCCGTAGCGCTGCACGTCGTTGCCGCCCTTCCAGGCGAAGACGAAGCCAACCGCGTACTCGGGCAGGACGGCGATCAGCGCCAGCGCCCCGATCGCCAGGCTCGCGGAGACGTCGAGCTGGGCTGCCTCGGCCGCCCATGCCAGCGCGAATGCCGCGCCGATCACCGCAAGCCCGTACACCACCGCCTGGACCCACGGGACCAGCTCGGGAACGCCGACGTGGAACAGCTCGCCGGCGCCAAGCGCGGCGCCCGGAAGGGTGACGACGATGGTGAGCACGAGCGGGAGCCAGCGGCCGCGGGCGGCGACGGTACCGTGGAGCGAGGTGGGGGCTTCGGGCAACGGACCTCCTCCGGCTCGTGCAGGCGGCACAGGTGTGCGGTCGCTGCTCGGTCCGAAGGTCTCGTCCGCCCGAACCATCCAGGCCCGGGTGAGGCACCGGGTGGGCGATGGCGCCCACCGTCCTGACGGCGTGCTCGCGAGGCGTGGCTGCCTCGGGACTACTCCCCTTCGCCAGCCATCCTACCTTGGCGTGACCCTGGCAACCAGGCCATGGACGCAACCAAGGGCACACCCAAAGGTCGTGGGGGGAGCAAGCTCCCCCCACTGTGGATCGCGGAACGGCCGGTTGGTGGCGTCAGGCGAGCTGCCTGGTGCCGACGCGGGTCAGGGAAGGCGGGGCTTCGACGGGCCCTTTGACGGCGCGCGTCCCACAGATGTCGCAGACGCCCCTGCGGACGCTGCCCGCGCTCAGGCACGTCGGGCAGTCGGCGACTTCAACGGCGGCGAGGCGACGTCCGAGAGCTGTAGTGCTCTGGTCCATCGTGACCTCCTGCGATGACAGCCAGGGGCTCCTGGTGCGGCCAAATGGACCCCCGGGGTCTGTCCAGTCCGGAGACTATCCCCTCTACCCTCGGTCGGGCGATACGAACCTCCGGGCTCCGCTACCGAGCGGGCGTCTACTGTAATCGACGTACTGCCAAACGGCGAATGACGATGCTGCAACAGCACCCCCGTGGGTCCACCTGGGCAGGTCTCCGGAGGGGCGGTCGTCCCGCTCTGATAGCCTCGCGGAGTCATCAGCAGTCCGGCCGGCCGGCCGTCCCCGTCTCCAGGGAGCACCTGTGGCTGACATCGACGCCTTCGTCAAGACCGAGGCCGAATCGCTCATCGCCGAGCTGTCGGAGTGGTGCGCGATCCCGTCCATCTCCACCGATCCCGCCTGCGCCGCCGAGGTGCGGCGGTCCGCTGAGCACCTGGCGGGGCTGATGGAGACGGCCGGCCTGCAGGCCGAGGTGCTCGCCGTGGATGGCGGCCAGCCCGCGGTCTATGCCGAGTGGCTGGGCGCCGGCGCCGGATCGCCGACCATCACCGTGTACGGCCACCACGACGTGCAGCCAGTCGACCCGCTCGACCAGTGGACCACCCCGCCCTTCGAGCCGGCCGTGCGCGACGGCTGTCTGTATGCCCGCGGCGCCTCGGACGACAAGGGACAGATCCATTTCCAGCTCGCCGCCGTCCGCCACCTGCTGGCCGCTGACGGCAGCCTGCCCGTCAACCTCAAGTTCTTCGTCGAGGGCGAGGAGGAGGCCGGCTCGCCCAACATCGAGGCGTTCCTGGCCGAGCACGCCGAGCGGCTGGCCTGCGACGTGATCTTCGTCTCCGACACCGGCATGTACGCCGCGGACGTGCCGTCGCTGGTCACGGCCATGCGTGGCATGGCCTACTTCCAGGTCGACCTGCGCACCGCCAGTGGCGACCTGCACTCCGGCGAGTTCGGCGGCACCGTGCCGAACGCGATCGCCGCCCTTGTGGACCTGCTCGCCGGGCTCAAGGACGGGCGCGGGCGCGTCGCCATCCCCGGTTGGTACGACGACGTGCTCGACCTGAGCGACGACGAGCGGGCCCAGTTCGCCGCGCTGCCCTTCGACCCCGAGGCGTTCAAGCGCACCGCCGGGGTCCGGGCGTTGCCGGGCGAGGAGGGCTGGACGCCGCTGGAGCGCATCGGGGGCCGTCCGAGCGCCGACATCTGCGGGATCTGGGGCGGCTACACCGGGACCGGGTCGAAGACCGTGATCCCGGCCGAGGCCCATGCCAAGGTGTCGTTCCGGCTGGTCGCCGACCAGGACCCGGCAACGCTGCGGCCGCTGTTCGAGCGCTGGGTGGCCGACAACGCTCCCGAGGGCGCCGAGGTCTCGGCGCAGTGGCTGCACGGCGTCAGGCCGTGCCTGACGCCCCTCGACCACCCGGGCAACCAGGCTGCGCGGCGCGCGGTGGCGCGCGCCTGGGGGATCGACCCGCTGTTCACCCGTGAGGGTGGCTCGGGACCGGAGCGGGCGCTCAGCGACACCCTCGCCGCTTCCTGCATCTACCTTGGAGTGATGTTGCCGGAGGACCGCATTCACGCTCCTGACGAGCGGCTCAGCCTGACGAACTACTTCAACGGGATGCGCGCGGCCGCCTACGCGTACGAGGAGTTCGCCCGTCCCGAGGTGGCCGCGGCGCTGCTCGCCAGGCGCTCGCGGTAGCGGTTTCGCGGCGAGCGGCTCAGGCCCGCCTCCGCGACGCGTGATCGCCGCCAGGCGGATCCGCGGCCTCCTGGTCGGGCTGCACCGCTGAGATCGCCCGATACTCTGTCACATTCTTGCTTGGCCCCTGGGCTGTGGTTGTCCTATAGTGCCGCGCAATGCAAGTCGTTCGAGCGCCATGTGCGCAGAATGGAGATCAACTCCAAATGCCGCCCGATGAGGGTCGGATGCCCGAAGACAACTCGTACCCGCCAGATCTGGCGGGCCGGCGCGCCGTCGTCACCGGCGCAGCCAAAGGCATCGGGCTCGCCATCGCTATGGGGCTGATTGCGGCGGGAGCGGAGGTTACCGCCGTGGATCGTGACCACGACCGCCTCGTGGACGCATACGACGGGCTCAAGTGCACGACGATTGTCGAGGACGTCCGTCGAGCAGGCGAGCTCGCCGAGCAGGTGCTCGCGAGTGGTCTGGTGGTGGACCTCATCGTGAACAACGTGGGGATGAGCCGTGATCGCGGCTTCCACGAGCTGACGATGGAGGACTACGAAGAGGTGTTCGACACGAACGTGCGTGGTCCCGTCTTCTTCACGCAGCGGTTGATGAACGACTTCAGGCGTGCCAGACAAGGCGACGTCGAGCGTGGGGAGCTGCCACGCAAGGGAGCGGTCGTCTTCGTGTCGTCAGTGCACAGTGGCGTTGTCTCGCATGATCCGCTCTACAGCATGAGCAAGGCGGCGATCGACATGCTCGCGTGCGAGCTGGCGGCGGAATACGGTCGATACGGGATGCGCGTGAATGTGCTCTCCCCCGGCTGGATCCGGACCTCGCTGACGCCTGAGAGCGACCAGCAGCAAGCAAAGCTTGCGCGAATGCGGAAGGCAATCCCCCTGGGTGCGCCCGGATATCCGACCGATGCTACGCACCTTGCTTTGCTCATGCTCAGCGAGGCCTACGGCGGCTATATGAATGGCGCGAACGTCCGCCTGGATGGTGGCTTGGCGCAGTACACTTCCTACCGTGTCCCTGACGAGCGCGCGTGATCGCCTGGAACGGCGGGCCAGCGCTCAGCCCTCGGTCTGACCGCACGGCCGCCGGAACGGGTGGCCCGTGGGGCGAGCATGACGAGCAGGACGATGCTGGTGAGCACGAACGCTCCGGCATTGGAAAAGACGGCGGACATGGCAGTGGCCTCTCGCGGTTGCCGACACCTAACTGGACGGTGCGCCGACACCGCGGCCAGGTCTGTTCGCCCAACGACAGGGAAAGTGTCGTGTAGGCGACAATCCCCGGCAGTCCCGATGATGGGCCAGCGTCAGGTGAGCTGCTCGACCATGAACTTGCGCACCCGGCCCGCCGAGACCAGGTTCCCCTTGGCTTCGTACAGCCCGACGGCCTGCTTGGCACTCGTGCGAGCCTCGCCGAGGCTGCCCCGCTGGTGCAGCACGGTCGCGAGGTCGTAGCAGGCCTCCGCCTGGGACTCGGGCTGCTCGGAGCCCCCGGCGAGGTGCACCGCCTCGCGGGCGAGCCGCTCCGCCTGGTCGAACCTGCGCCGACGTGCCAGAAGGATGGCCCGCAGCTGCCGCCACTTGATCTGGATGTCGAGCTGGCCCTCGGCTGCCTCCTGCTCGCAACGGTCGATGAGCAGCTCCGCCTCGCCGGCGCGGTCACGAGGCTGGGCCAGCAGCACACGGGCCAACAGCGCGGCGACGCTGAGCTGTCCCCGCTCCCCACCGCGCTGCACCAACTGGTCCCAGCCGTGGCGCAGGATCCGCTCGGCGGTGTCCAGCTCGCCGGCGTACCACTCGACCAGGCTCTCGGAGAGCACGCCGGCTCCAAGGGTCAGCAGCTCACCAAGGTCGGTGAGGAGCCTGTGGGCAAGCGCGTTGCTCGCCCGCGCCTCGTCGAAGCGGCCCTGTATCGCGGTCGCACGGGCGACGATGTAATGCGCTCCGGCCGCCAGGCTGTACATGCCGTGGGCCTGCGCCCACGCGATCTGCTCCTCCGCCTGCTCGACGACCTCCTGGGCCGGCGCCGGTCCCCAGAACACCACCACACAGTACAGTCGGCGGATCGTCGCCTCCAGGCGGATGTCACCCACCCGGGCGGCCTCATCCCGGGCGCGCTCGGCCTGGATACTCGCGGCCTCCGTGCGGCCTGCCGTGAAGGCCAGGTAGGCGGACAGATAGCGCGCCTTGGCCAGCGAGGAATCATCGGAGCCCTCGAACATCGCAAGGGCTCGCTCGACGATCCTGGGCGCCTCCCTGAGCGTCCGGTCAGGATCGTTGAAGGCCACCATGTCCAGCTCCCATAACCTGGCCGCCACCTCGGCCGCCACGTTCCGGGTCGCCTGGGCGGTGCTGATGACCTCCTGGTAGATCCTTGCCGCCGTGCTCAGGTCCGCCTCGCCCAAGAGCGTGCGAGCGAGGTCCAGCTGGACGGTGAGACGCTGCTGACCGCCGGGAGGCAGCAGCTCTATGGCGCGCCGCAGCACACTCTGCACCGTCGAGGTCAGCCCGCCGCGGAGCACACCCTGATGCCCGTTGGCCGCCAGCTCCTCACCGGCACGGGAGGCGAGTGCCTCGAGAGCCTCCTCCGGTCGTCCGTGCTCCCGGTACGCCTGGTAGGCATCGTCGAGGTGGTTGCCGACCAGCAGGTTGATCTGCGCGGCCCCCGCCGGTGAGCGCTGCTTGAAGATGTCCGCGTAGCGCTCGTGCAACTGCCCGCGCTGCTCCGCCGACAGGCGCTGGTAGGCGGCCTCCCGCACCAGTGGATGGGCGAAGCTGTAGAACTCGTCGTCACCGCTGGCGGTGGGGATGGCGCTGGCCTGCTCGTCGAGGCCATCCGCAGCCGGCTGGGAGGGCATGGCCCATGGATCCTCGTCGACGGGATCCTGGTTGAGCCGTCCCGGGCGCAACAGGGTCTTTCGTACCAGCCGCTCGATGGTCGCCCGGGTCCTTGCCCGGTCGCTGCCGTTCGCCAGCGTGTGCAGCTCAGACAGCAGGAACGTGGGGCCGATGACCGCGGCGCCCTCCAGCGCTCCCAGCTCATCGTCGGGGAGCCGGTCGAGGCGGGCCCGCACGACGTCGATGGTGTTGGGGAGCTCCCCGACCTCCGCCAGGGGCTGCCGCACCCGCCAGCGGCCGCTCTTCAGCACGATGAACTTGTCTTCCACCAGGACGGCGGCGAGCAGCTGGATCGACAGCGGTGAGTGGTCCTGCCGGGCCTGGATGTACTGCAGCAGCTCGGGATCGGGCTGGCCGTCGCTGAGCAGGTGGCGGACGAGCTCCTCGACCTCGCCGGTCTCGAGCGGCAGCATCTCGAAGGCGATGGAGTTGTGGCGTGTGCCCCAGGCAGGCTGGTCGTCGATGAACTGGGAACGCGCGACGCAGACCACCAGGATGGCGTCGTTCTGCAGCGACACGCTCAAGTCCTCGATGAAGTCCAGCAGCGTTCCCCGTGCCCACTGCAGGTCGTCGATCACCAGCACCAGCGGTCGTTGCCTGGCGAGCAACTGCAGCGCCTCACGCAGCGCGCGCAGGGTGCCCTCGGGCTCAGCGGCGCTGTCCCTGACCCACAGCAGGCTCGCGAGCTGCGCGGCCCGGTGCGGGTCGTCGCCGGCGAGCGGCCGCAGGCGCGAGCGGATGGCGTCCGGTGACAGGCCCGCCGGGATCTCGGCGGCCTGCTGCAGCATCTGCATGATGGGCCCATACATCACCGACTCGCCGCGTTGCTGGCTGCCGTGCTGCTGGCACTGGCCGCGCAGTACTCTGGCATCCTCGCCGAGGCCGCGGACGAACTCCTCCACCAGTCTGGTCTTGCCGACGCCGGCCTCGCCCAGCACGGTGACCAGGTGCAGCCGCCCGCTGCGGCGAGCCCGCTCGAAAGTGAGGTTCAGCAGGCTGAGCTCGTCCTTGCGCCCGACCATCGGCACCGAGGGCAGCCGTGGCTGGGAGTAGACGGTGAACAGGGCCCAGGCGGGAACGTGGCGATCCACGCCGCTCAGCTGCAGCTTTTCGCGCGTCCGCTCCGCGGTCACCCACGCGCGCACGCGCTGGTAGGTCGCTTGACCGATCAGGATCTGGCCCTGCTCCGCATTGGCCTGGAGCCGCTGCGCCAAGTTCGCGACCTCGTCGAGCACGTCCACCCGGTCGTCCTGCTTCACGTCATGGAGCGGCGTCCCGGTGGGGACCCTCACCAGTGCCTCGTCGGTGTGCACGCCGATGCGAACGCCGACCTTGACGCCCCACTTCCGCTGCAGCTCGTCGTTGAGCGCGGGCAGGACCTGGCCGCGCAGCCGCACCGCCACGTTCACCGCCTGCAGCGCGTCGTCGCCCTTGACCGGCACCCCGAAGATGCCGATAACCGCGTCCCCCGCGGCCTTGGCCCAGCCACCATGCTCGCGGACGATCCGGCGGCCCTCCTGCTGGAAACGCTCCATTATGCTCGTGTACGCACCTTTACCGAGCTGACCGGACAGTCGAGTGGAATCGACGACGTCGGCGAAGACGATCGTCACCGGCCACGTCTTTGCCTCCGCAACCCCCGTGAGCTGCGGTTCCGAGCCTTCCGCGACGGCGGCGGGCGGCTCGCCGGCCGGTGGGATATCGGTCATGGGCGCCTGACGAGAAGAAGAGTCGTAATAGCGCTTTCATGGTAGCAAGCGTCTTGGATGTTGCGGATCACGCTGGAACACTTATGCTGCACAAGCAATACCAAGCACGCCACCGGGGCGGACATGCAGACAGGATCTTCGGTCCCCTCATAATGTGTTTTTATCGAAGATATGGACGTATCGCTAGTATTCATAAATTGTTGTGAACGGCGCCATACGGACGACCGGTCACAAAGTGTCAGGGCCGCCAGCTAGTGCCGGAGTTGGCACTCACCGTCGCGCTGCGGACGAGCTTCCTCGCCTATATGACCCTGCTGCTGGTCCACTCACTGCTGCAGCGCTGGTACGCGGCGCAGACCACCCGGCGACAGGGCCAAGGAGCGAGGTCGAGCCCGCTTGGCTACGCGCCGAGCGTGGACATCGTGATCCCCTGCCTGGACGAGGAACCGAAGCTCCTCTCCGACTGCTGCGCTTCCGTGCTGCAGTGTCAGCAAACGTATCCGGGCACCGTTGAGGTCTTCGTGGTCGACGACGGTTCGCGCGACTACCAGCGGCTGCGGCCCGTGTACGAGTACTACGGCGCCTTTCCGGGCTGGCGGGTGATCCGCAAGGGATACGCTGGCAAGCGTCGTGCCCAGGACGTCGCACTCCGACTGGGCGACAACGAGATCGTCGTGACGGTCGACTCGGACACGGTCCTCGAGCCCGACGCGTTGCGACAGATCACGATCCCGCTCTGGCATCCGCGGACTGGCGCAGTCACCGGCAGCATCGGTGTCAGCAACAGATCGGAGAACCGGCTCACCCGGATCATCGAACGGCAGTACGACTTTCTCTTCGGTCGGGAGCGGGCGGCGCAGAGCGCCTGCGATGCGGTGCTGTGCTGTGCCGGCCCGTTCGCGGCCTATCGGCGGTCGGTGCTGGCGCTGGTGTGGGATCACTACCTGAACCAGAAGTTTCTGGGAATGACCTGTGCGACGGGAGACGACATCCATCTGACCAACCTCGTGATCGGTGCGGGGTTCCGCAGCGTCTACGAACCGGGGGCGGTATCCCGTACCCAGGTGCCGTCCACCGTCCGGCAGTACCTGCGGCAGCAGGGACGCTGGTACCGCAGCTTCTACCGGGAGCTGCGGTGGATCACGCCACTGCTGCCGAGACGCCACCCCTACCTGGCCGTCGACGTCCTGGCGCGCGCGCTGGTGCCGCTGCTGCTGAGTCTCGCCTATCTGCTCTCGGCACTCGAGGTGGCCGGCGGCCATATGGGGCTGTTCCTGCACGACCTGGTGCCGCTGGGGGCCATGACGCTCACCGCCGCTGTTTTCGTCGTCGTACGGGCACGCCACGTCCGACTCGCTCCGATTGCCCTGGTCCACGCCGGGCTCCTGCTGCTGGCGAGGCTGCAGGCCCTCCTCGGGCTGTACCGGGAGCGGTGGGGCACCCGATCCGCGGGCATCGAGCTGGGTGACGTGGAACTGGTCAGGGAGTTCGCCGACACCGACGAGGTCTGAGCTGGCTGGGGCAACCCGGCCGCCGGACGGTGTCGGCTACCCGATACCGCGGCTGTCACGGCTGTGACGGCCAGCTCGGAGGGAGCCTGCGAACCTCGTCCACGAGTTGCAGTGCCGAACGGCGTGGAGGCACCCGATGCGCGCTCGCGGACCAATCGAGACGATTCCCCGAGGATGGCTCGCCCGTCGACTTCTGGTCGTGCTCACGCTGGCGCTGTTGCTGACGGTCGCCGCGGCAGGCGCTGCGGCGGCGACCGGACACCCCTCCGGCCAGCAACGGCCGGCACCCGCGGCGGTGCAGCCCAGGACCGCCGCGGCCGACGAGGACGCCTCCGGTGACGGCTCCTCTTCGGTGATCCCGCTGGTGTTCGCCGGGATCCTGATCCTCGCGGTGGCCTCCCCGGCGCGGCCCCGCATCTACTCCCGCGATGGCTCTTACCGCGGGGAGCGTTGGTAGCGAGGACAGGGCCCATCCCCGGCGAGCGGCCGGTCGCCCGACTCTCACGGTGGCGCGGGGTCGGGCGGCCGGTCAGTCGTGTGGCCGCCGGCTCCAGCTGAGAGGTGAGGTCACCAGCCGGCCCGGCGCCGCAGCTCGTCCGGGTCGAGCAGCTCGATCGTCAGGCCGACCATGCGGATGCACCCGCGCTCCTCCAGCGTGCGCAGCGCGAGGTTCACGCTCTGCCGCGAGCCGCCGACCATGTTGGCCAGCTCCGTCTGCGTGAGGCGGCCGGTGCGCAGGCCCTCGTCCTTGCCGGGCTCGGCCAGCTCCAGAAGCCTGCGCGCCACCCGCCCCTGCAGATCGAGGAAGACGAGGTCGGTCGCAAGCCGGTCGGCGTGCCGCACCATTGCGCCGAGCGACCTGAGCACCGCGTCCACGACGTGGGTGTCGGAGCGCAGCAGCCCGATCAGGTCGTCCCTGGTGACCACCAGCAGGGTGCTGCGCTCGACCGCCTCGGCCGTGGCCGAGCGCGAGCCGCCGTCCAGCAGGGCGACCTCGCCGAAGGCCGCCGGCGGCACGTGCCGGGCCAGCTCCACCACCTCACCCTGCGCCGACCGCACCACCAGCTTGACGGCGCCGTCGGCGAGCACGAACATCCGGTCCCCCGGCTCGTCCTGCACGAAGATGGTCTGTCCCTTGTCGACCGCGCGCACGCGCGTGCGGCCGGCCATCTGGTCGAGGGTCGCCTCGTCGAGCACGCCGAACAGGTCGGTCTTCGCCAGGAGCGTGGCGATCTGCCGGGGCGTCACCTGCTTTCTCGCCTCATGGCCAACCTCCTGGAGACCCGCCGTCTCCTGTCTTCCCCGGGTGCAGGGACCACGGATGCGTCCGGCTGCCGACCGGCGTGTGCAGCCGGACGGAGCCGGCGACCGAGTGCAGCGATGTGATCGAAAGGTATAAATTGAAAGCTTATTCTAGATCCAGCGTCGCCGCCCAGCGCAGGATCCTGGCCAATTTTCGTTACCGGTCCCGTGACGCGTCGAGCAGTTGTCGGTTGCGGCGCTCGGCCCGCCGGGCCAGCCGGAGCTGGCGCAGGCCGAGCAGGAGGACCACGCTGAACAGCAGCGCGCCGACGGCGAGCCCTGCGAGCAGGGCGGCCGGGTGGACCCCGCTGCCGAGCGTTGCCGGAAGGGCGACCAGGACGAGCCAGACCAGGGTGGTGCCGCCACTGACGGCGAGCGCGCTCGGCACCAGCCTGGAGCGCAGGCGGCGCTGCGCTGAGCGGGCCAGCATGACCGCGACGGCCGCGTCACCCGCATCGGCGACCGCCTCGCCGCTGGCCACCGCCCGGGCGATCCGGCGCCTGGCCTCCAGGTCGGGCTCGGGATGGCTCATGCTGGCATCATGCCGCGGAGCTCCTCAGCCCTGCAGCCGGCTCGCCGCCACGAACGTGGTGAAGTTGAACTTCAGGTCCTGGATGCGCCGCTCGAGCACGCGCAGGCCGAACAGATCGGCGCAGCGCTCCGCGGCGATGACCGCGGTGGTCGCCGGCAGGTCCCCGGCGGCGAGCATGCGCGCCGCCTCGGCCGTGTCCGGCTCCTCGGTGACCAGGGTGGTCGGGAAGTTGTGCCGCAGCCACATGCGGCACTGGCGGATGGCCTGCTGATGGGAGGCGATGCGGTCGATCTGCGGGCGGCCCGCCAGGCCCGGGTGGACCAGCAGGGTGTGGTTCACGTCGATCTCGAACAGGTCGACCACCCGGAAGCGGTGCGCGGCCATGGCGTAGACGCTCTCGTAGACGACCCCGCCGTTGGAGTTCTCGAGCGCGAAGATGCCGTAGTCGACCTCGCCTCGCTCCACTCCCGACAGCACCCCCTCGGTGCTGAGCAGCTCGATGATCTCGACCTCGCCCAGGCTGTTGTCGCGGGCATACTCGAGCGCGGCCTCCTCCGAGAACGACCCTCGGATGCCCATCACGCCGATCTTGCAGAGGTCACCCACGGTCGCCCACCTCCATGTGATCGGCAGGGTCTGGTGCATCGGCCGGTCATCGTACGGGAGAGAGCGACCAGCTTGCTCGCATGCCGTAGGATCGGGCTGTGGCCGACCTCGTCCTGGGACCGATGCTCCGATACGTCGGGGAGCGCCGCGCGACGATCTGGGTCGAGGTCGACGAGCCCGCCGAGGTCGAGGTGCTCGGGCACGCTGCCCGCACCTTCCAGGTGGAAGGCCACCACTACGCCATGGTCCTCGCCGAGGGACTCGCTCCCGGGTCGACCCGCGAGTATGGCGTGACCGTGAACGGCCGCAGCGTCTGGCCTCAACCCGGCAGCGGGCTGCCGCCGAGCGTGATCCGCACCCCGGCGCCGCTCGCGTCCGGCAGGCAGCGGCTGCGCCTGGCCTTCGGCTCCTGCCGCCTGGCCCTGCCGCACGAGCCTCGATACGAGCTGCCACGCAGGGTGAGCCGCGACGGTCGGGGCGTCGACGCGCTGCGGGCACTGGCGCTGCGCCTGGCGGCGGCCTCGGCGCCCGAGGACCGGCCGGACCTGCTGCTGCTGCTCGGCGACCAGATCTACGCCGACGCCATCTCCCCCGGCATCAAGGCGTTCGTCCGCGGCAGGCGGGACGTCTCGCGACCGCCCGGCGAGCAGGTCGCCGACTTCGAGGAGTACACGCAGCTCTACCGCGAGTCGTGGAGCGATCCCGCGGTCCGCTGGCTGCTGTCGACCGTCCCGACGGCGATGATCTTCGACGACCACGAGATCTACGACGACTGGAACACCTCGGCCGCCTGGGTCGAGGACATGCGCGCCCAGCCCTGGTGGGACGAGCGCATCACCGGCGGGCTGGCCAGCTACTGGCTGTACCAGCACCTGGGCAACCTCTCCCCGGACGAGCTGGCCGCCGACCCCGTCTACCGCGAAGTGCGCGAGGCCGCCGACGCCACCGCCGTCCTGCGCGAGCACGCCCGCCGCACCGACCGGGGGAGCGGTGGCTGGCGCCCGAGCTACCACCGCGACCTCGGCAGGACCAGGCTGGTGACGATCGACTCGCGCTGCGGCCGGGTGCTGGAGCCAGGGCGACGCGCCATGCTGGCCGAGGAGGAGTGGCGCTGGGTCGAGGAGCGCATCAGCGGCGACTTCGACCACCTGCTGGTGGCCACCACGCTGCCGTTCGTGCTGCCGCACGGCGCGCACTACCTCGAGGCATGGAGCGAGGCGCTGTGCGACGGCGCCTGGGGCAGGCTCGCCGCGCATGCGGGGGAGTGGTTGCGCCGCGCCATCGACCTGGAACACTGGGCCGCCTTCCACCGCTCCTTCAACCGGCTCGGCGCCCTGCTCGGGACGGTGGCGGCTGGCCGGGGCGGCCGTCCCCCTCCCGCGGCGATCGTGCTGCTCTCCGGCGACGTCCACTACGCCTACCTGGCCAGGGTGCTGCCGCGCCAGGCCGCCGCCGGGGCGAGCCCGATCCACCAGGCGGTCTGCTCGCCGTACCGCAACGACCTGGTGGGCTGGTTGCGGGCGGCCAACCGGCTCGCCTTCAGCGCGCCGGTGGCGCGGCTGATGCGCGGGCTCGCCCGGCTGGCCCGCGTGGAGCCGGACGCGGTGACCTGGCGCATCCTGCGCGGGCCCTGCTTCGACAACCAGGTGGGCACGCTCGAGCTGCGGGGGCGCGCGGCGCACCTGCGCATCGAGCGCGCGGTCGCCGCTCCTGCCGGCCCGCCGCGCCTGGAGCCGCTGCTGGAGCACGGGCTGGCCGGCGAGGACGTCGTGCCTGCCACGGCGGCGCGGTGAGGCGCCGGGACCCGCGATGACGTTCCTGCGCGTCGCCACCTGGAACCTCCGCACCTGCCGGACCCGCGAGGGTGATCGCTTCGACCTCGACCGCACCGCGGCGACGCTGCGCTCGCTCGACGCCGACCTGGTCGCGCTGCAGGAGATCGACCGCGAGCAGCAGCGCAGCGGCCACATTGATCAGGCCAGGGCGCTGGCTGAGGCGCTCGCGACGAGCTGGCACTTCGCGCCGGCGCTGCTGGGCCAGGCGGAGCAGCCGTCGCGCTGGCGGCGGCCCGAGCCGGGCAGCGACCCGGGCGGGCCGGCCTATGGCATCGCCCTGCTGTCGCGGCTCGAGCTGGAGTCGGTGGAGACGGTCGCGCTGCCACGTCCGGAGGGACGCGGCGAGCCGCGGGTCGCGCTGGTGGCGCGGGTGCGCGCCGGCGGCGGCCGGCTCACCGTCGCCGCGACCCACCTGAGCTTCCTGCCCCGTGACGGCATCCGGCAGCTCCGCCGGCTCCAGCGTCACCTCGCCGGCACGCCCGCGCCGCGGCTGCTGCTCGGTGACCTGAACCTGTGGCTGCCGGTGGTCCGCCTGGTCTCGCTGCCGGGCTGGCGGCCGCTGGTCCGTGGTGCCACCTTCCCCAACCTCCCGCCCGGCACCATGCGGCCGAGCGTGCAGCTCGACCACGTCCTGGCCGCCGCAGGCTCTGAGCTGCGCGTGCGCCGCACACGGATCGCCGCCGGCCCGATCTCCGACCACCGCGCGGCCGTGGTGGACCTGGAGGTGGGCGAGGTGGGCGGCCTGGGCGGCTCAGCTCAGGCGGGGCGGTCGAACCACGCCTGATAGCTCTGGGCGAAGAAGAGGTCGCCGGAGACCTTGAGCTTGCCGGTCATGAACAGCTGGACGCCGTTGGCCTTGCCGGTGATCAGGCCCAGGAAGTCGACGAGCCCGACCTTGATGGTGACCCGCGGGCTGTTGGCGACCCCGCGCTCGACCTCGCAGCGGCCGTCGGCGATGCGCATGGCGTAGGGGCGCATGCCGTCGGGAACGCCGAGCTCGTACTGGATGGTGGCCGCCTGGCCACCCGCTTTGGAGGGGTTGAAGGCCCCCTGCATGCCGACGAAGACCTTGTCGATGAACTCGTCGGGACCGCCAGGCGCGGCCTGGACGGCGGCGAGGAGCTCTTCCTTCGATTGCTGCTCCACGGCGGCGCTGAGCGAGGCGAAGTCCGTGGCGTCGATCTGGCTCATCTGGAGGCTCCTCCCGTTTGGGCGAAGGCCGTTTGGGCGAAGGCGGCCGTTGGCTTACTAAGCGTAACGCCCCCCGGGGCACCCCGGGAGTCGGGATTATCCCACTTGCGCATGAAGCAGGTGGACGGAGGAGCAAACCGGCCGGTAGCAGGCGGTCAGCCGAAGTCGATGCTGGAGTAGCGGCTCAGCTTGGAGAGCTGGTGGTGGGCGTCGATGACCCGGGTGGTGCCGGACTTGGAGCGCATCGACAGCGACTGGGTCATGGCACCGCGGCGATCGAAGCGGATCCCACGCAGCAGCTCGCCGTCGGTCACTCCGGTTGCGGCGAAGAACACGTTGTCGCTCTTGACCAGGTCGTCCACAGTCAGCACCTGGCCGAGATCGTAGCCCTGCTCCAGGGCGGCGCGGCGCTCCTCGTCGTTGCGCGCGTAGAGTCGCCCGAACATCGCCCCGTCCAGGCACTTCAGCGCACAGGCGGCGATCACGCCCTCGGGGGTGCCGCCCACTCCGACCAGCAGGTCGACACCCGTACCCGGGCGCGCGGCCATGATCGCGCCGGCCACGTCGCCGTCGGTGATGAACTTGATGCGCGCGCCGGCCTCGCGGATCTGGCGGACCAGGTCCTCGTGACGGGGACGGTCGAGGATGCAGACGGTGAGGTCCCGGACCTCGGCGCCCTTTGCCTTGGCCACAGCGGCGAGGTTGTCGGCCAGCGGTGCCCCGAAGTCCACGACGCCGGCCGCCTCGCGGCCGACGACCAGCTTCTCCATGTAGACGCAGGGGCCGGGATTGAACATGGTGCCGCGCTCGGAGAGCGCGACGACAGAGATGGCGTTGGGCATGGCCTTGGCGGTGAGGGTGGTCCCGTCGACCGGGTCGACTGCGACGTCGACCCGCGGGTCGCTGCCGTTGCCGATCTCCTCGCCGTTGTAGAGCATGGGCGCGTTGTCCTTCTCGCCCTCGCCGATGACCACCACGCCGGTCATGGAGATGGAGCCGAGCACCGCCCGCATCGCGTCGACCGCGGCCTGGTCGACGGCTTCCTTGTCGCCGTAGCCCAGCTTGCGGGCCGCGGCCATGGCCGCGGCTTCGGTCACGCGGACGAGCTCGAGCGCCAGGTTTCGATCGGGAGCCTCGCTGCCGGGACGAGCGACCATGGCACATACCTCCCACGCTGGAACGCCATGCCCATGACCGTAGCAGGTCGGGCGGCCAGGAGACGCGCCGGACAGGGCTGGGAGGGGGTGGTTGGGGGGGATTTGGGGGTGGCACAAGCCGGCGCTCGCGCTTACTCTGGTACCGGAAGCCCGTGCTCCATCTGCGCGTGGACATTGACGGCTTCCCTGGCAGCAGGGCCCCGGCGCTCCCGATCCCACCCGGAAGGCGCCGTGGGCCCGTTGCCTTTGCCCTGATCCTCCACCTCGTGCTCGCTCAGGCTGGCCGCCAGCCGCTGATCTCCTGGTTGCTCTCGCCGGGCGGGCGGGGGACGCTTTGGGTGCGGGACGGCGCGCGCTCGGGCGAGCGCGCGAAAGGGGGTGTGGCGATGCTGACCGAGGTGGTCGTCGAGCTGGAGAACCGCATCGGAGCCCTGGCCGACCTCGGCGAGCTGCTGGGCAGGAACGGCGTGGACATCCGCGCGCTGGCGGTGCTGTCGCTGGCCAAGGGCAGGGCGCTGGCGCACCTGGTGGTGGAGCCGGCCGACGTTGCCGTGCGGGTGCTGCACGGCAACGGCATCGTCCCCAGGCGCGTGCGCGAGGTGCTGGTCGTGACCCTTGACGACGAGCCGGGCGCGCTCGGTCGCTACTGCCGCCGGCTGGCTGAGGCGTCGATCAACCTCGAGGCGGTGTACCTCTCCGGCGAGCGCGACGGCTCCAAGGAGCTGGTGTTCGCCGTGAGCGACCTCGAGCGGGCGCGCGAGGTGTAGCCGGGCCGGGGCCGCTGGGGTTGGCACGCGGTAGCATCCGCCCATGGCAGCAGCGACACCGACCGAGCTCGAGCAGTTCGCCCGCCTGGCCCTGGCCGCGGGGCTCGGGGGCGCCGTCGGCATCGAGCGCGAGCTGGCCGACCAGCCGGCGGGCCTGCGCACCCACATGCTGCTCTCCCTCGGCGCCTGCCTCTTCACGGTGATCTCCGCCTACGCCTTCGGCGGCGGTGCCGATCCGAGCCGGCTCGCCGCCCAGATCGTCACCGGCATCGGTTTCCTCGGCGGCGGCGCCATCCTGCGCCACGGCGCCTCCATCCGCGGGCTCACCACCGCGGCAAGCATCTGGGCCACCTGTGCCCTCGGGGTGGCTGTCGGCACCGGGCGCTACGTGCTGTCGATCGGCGCGACCTTGCTGATCCTGGCGACGCTGGTCGCACTCAGAGCGCTACGGAATGTGGTGCGGCGCTGGTCGTCGAGTCGTGAGGAGCTGTCGTTCAGCGCCGAGCGGGGCTTCCGGCTGGAGCCGGTCATCTCGCTGATCCACGAGCACGGCGGGTACCTGCGCGGGCTCCAGCACGAGCAGGGTGACGAGGGCGAGCGCGTGTCGATCGTGGTGCGCTTTCCGCCCCGCCACCGCTTCGAGCGCTTCATCGAGGCGCTCACCCAGATCCAGGGCGTGCGCGAGGTCGAATGGGAGGAGTGAGCGACCCGCGCCCGCTCACGGCGCGCGCGGGTCGACGTAGAGATCGCCGCGGGCCACCTGCACCGGAACCGGCCGCATGGCCGGCAGCGCCGTGCGGCCGCGGGTGCCATCGGGCCGCCCGGCGCCGTCCCATGCCTGCCCGACACAAGGGCGGGCGAAGCCGGTGCCGGCGCCGACCACCGGGCAGGCTCCTGGCGCGAGGACGAAGGTGCGCAGCGCGTCGCCGCGGCGGTCGACCACCACGACCTGGTCCGCCGGTCCGGGCGCCTCGGTGACCGCGCCGGCGGGGAAGCGCGCCAGCGGCGCCAGCTCCACCCACGGCGACCCGGGCCGGCCCCCTCTGGCCAGGAAGATGGCACCGGCGGCGAGGATCACCGCGCCGAACAGCCCGGCCGCGAGCATCCACGGCAGCCCGAGCTGGCGGCGCAGGATCAGCTTGCGTGCCCTGGCCGCTCTCGGCGGCAGGTACGCGAGGCGCTCGCGGGTGGGTTCCTCTGGCACGGACTGCTGGCTCCTTCGTCTCGCCTGGTCGCTGCGCGCCACGCCCCGCCGCGGCCGACCGGCTGGGGCGTTCCCGCCTGCCGGTAGTATCTTCCCAGTTGGGATCGAGTCGCGCTGTGGAGGAAGGGGCGGACGTCGCGGTGACGCAGGGACGGATTCGGGTGGTGATCGCGAAGCCAGGACTGGACGGCCACGACCGGGGAGCCAAGGTGGTGGCCCGGGCCCTGCGGGACGCGGGCATGGAGGTCATCTACACCGGCCTGCACCAGACGCCCGAGCAGATCGTCGCCGCGGTCGTCCAGGAGGACGCCGACGTGGTCGGGCTCTCGATCCATTCGGGCGCCCACATGACGCTGTTCCCACGCGTTGTCGAGCTGCTGCGCCAGCAGGGCGCCGACGACGTGCTGATCTTCGGGGGTGGGATCATCCCCCGCGAGGACGTCACCGCCCTCAAGGACATGGGTGTGGCAGAGATCTTCACACCGGGTACCCCGACCCAGAAGATCATCGACTGGCTGCGGGCAGCCCTGCACCAGGCCGCCTGAGGCGGACTGGTAGCGTGCGGGCGAGATCTGCCGGACAGGCGGATCGTACTCAAGGAACGGTAACGAATGGATTTGTTCGAGCATCAGGCCAAGGAGCTGTTCGCACGCCACGGCGTGGCCGTGCCCAGAGGCAGGGTCGCCTGGTCGCCGGGGGAGGCGGAGGAGGTCGCCGCCGAGCTGGGCGGGACCGTGGTGGTCAAGGCCCAGGTCCAGGTGGGTGGGCGCGGCAAGGCGGGCGGCATCCAGCTCGCCAGGGACCCGGCTGAGGCCAGGGCGCAGGCCGAGCGCATCATCGGCATGGACATCAAGGGGCACGTGGTGCGGCGGGTGCTGGTCGAGGAGGCCAGCGACGTCGCCGCCGAGTACTACGCGTCGATCCTGCACGACCGGGCCGGCAAGGGCTTCCTGGCGATGGCATCGACCCAGGGCGGCGTGGACATCGAGGAGGTGGCCGCCCGCAGCCCCGAGGCGATCGTCAAGGTGCCGGTCAACCCGCTGATCGGGCTGCGCTCCTACCACGTCAGCCAGCTCCTGTACGGGGCGGGCTTCGCGCCGGCCGCGCACAAGGGCGCGGCCGAGATCCTGGGCAGGCTGTACCAGGTGCTGCTCGCCGCCGACTGCACGCTGGTGGAGGTCAACCCGCTGGTGCTGACCGCCGACGGGCAGGTCAAGGCGCTCGACGCCAAGGTCAGCCTGGACGACTCGGCGCTGGTCCGGCACCCGGAGCTGGAGGCGCTGCGCGACACCTTCGCGCAGGACCCGCAGGAGCGGGCGGCCAAGGAACGGGGGCTGAACTACGTCAAGCTGGATGGCTGGGTCGGGATCGTCGGCAACGGCGCCGGTCTGGTCATGTCCACCCTCGACGTGGTCGCGCAGGCGGGCGGCAGGGCCGCCAACTTCCTGGACGTCGGCGGTGGTGCCTCGGCCGAGACGATGGCGTCCGGCCTCGAGGTGATCCTGTCGGACCGCAAGGTCCGCAGCGTGCTGGTGAACATCTTCGGCGGCATCACCCGCGGCGACCTGGTCGCGGAGGGCATCCTCGAGGCGCTGGAGCGGCTCGGCGACAAGGTGCAGGTGCCACTGGTGGTGCGGCTGGACGGCACCAACGCCGAGGAGGGCCGCGAGCTGCTGGCCAAGTCGCGGTCCGACAAGGTGGTCACCGCCGCGACCATGCTCGAGGCGGCCGCCAGGGCGGTCGAGCTGGCGGGGAAGGAAGGGATCTAGCGGGATGGCGATTCTCGTCGACGATGACACCCGGCTGGTGGTCCAGGGGCTGACCGGTCGCGAGGGGCGCTTCCACGCCCTGCGCAACCGCGCCTACGGCACCAAGGTGGTGGCCGGCGTCAGGGCCGGCAAGGGCGGGCAGGACGTGGACGGCATCCCGGTGCTCGACACGGTCGCGCAGGCGGTGGCCAGCACCGGGGCGAACACCTCGCTGATCTTCGTGCCGGCGCTCGCGGCGGTCGACGCCCTGTACGAGGCGGTCGACGCCGGCATCGGCACGATCGTCGTGATCACCGAGAACATCCCCGTCCTGGACATGACCCGCGCCTACAGCTACGTCCACGCCCGCGGCGCGACCCTGATCGGGCCCAACGGCCCCGGGGTCATCTCGCCGGGCAAGGCCAACGTCGGCATCATCCCGGGGGAGATCACCCACGCCGGGCCGGTCGGCCTGGTGTCGCGCTCGGGCACGCTCACCTACCAGGTGATGTACGAGATGGCCGCCGCCGGGGTGGGCCAGACCACCTGCGTGGGCATCGGTGGCGACCCGGTCGTCGGCTCCAACTTCATCGACGTCCTGCGCCGCTTCGAGAACGACCCCGAGACCGCGGTGGTGGTGATGATCGGCGAGATCGGCGGCGACGAGGAGGAGCAGGCCGCGGCGTTCGTGGCCGCGGCCATGACCAAGCCGGTGGTCGCCTACATCGCCGGGTTCGAGGCGCCGCCGGGCAAGCGCATGGGGCACGCCGGCGCGATCATCTCGGGCTCGAGCGGGACCGCGCAGGCCAAGGCGAGGGCGCTGGAGGCGGCGGGCGTGCGGGTCGGCCGCAACCCCACCGAGACGGCCGAGCTCGCGGTGGCCGCGGTGTCACGCTGAGACGGTGAGACGGAATGGCGGGCGGGCCCGCGGCCCGCCCGCCAGGTAGCTCCCGCTCAGTCGGCGATGACGACGGTGTTGAGCACCTTGTCGGCGAAAGTCTGGCGACGGTTGTCCCAGATCGGCCAGAGGAAGCCGATGTAGCAGGGAAGGCTGTCCAGGAGGTGGGCGATCTCGCGGACGAAGCACATGCCGGCGCCGATCGGCTGACCGTTGTCCATGCGCAAGAGCTTCAGGCCGAGCGCCTGCTTGCCCCACGACTGCCCGGTGCGGCCCTGCATGATCCAGCGGTTGTAGATCCATATGCCGAAGGCGACCAGGTACAGCAGGATTGCGATCAGGGCCGTGCCGCTCGAGCCGCTGTCGCTCGCCGGCGCCAGGATCGCGACCGCGATGGCGATCGGGATGGCGATGACGAGCTGGTCGATCAGGTAGGCACCGACCCGCTGAAGCCAGTTGGCGAGCTGGTGACCCATGTAGTAGCCGGGCTGCTCGCCGCCATAGGGAGGCTGCGGATAGGCACCCGGGGCTGGCTGGCCGTATGCCCCCTGATCCGGAGGGCCGTAGGCGCCCTGCCCTGGTGGACCGTACGCTCCCTGGCCCGGCGGCTGGCCGTAGGGAGGAGGCGGCGGTGGCGGGTAGGAGGGTGGCTGCCCCTGCGCGGGCTGGTTGGGATCCTCCGGACCGTAGCCTTGCGTCATCGGTGCTCCTTCTCTAGTGGTCGGGGCGCGGCGCGCCGACGGGGCGCCCGGCCTTGTCAGGACGGGTGGCGGACCTGCTGCTCGGCCAGGTCGCCGATGACCGGCAGCTTGAAGTGGCGGCCCTGGAAACCCCGGACGAGCAGCACCACCCAGGTGACCAGCCCGGCGAGCCAGGCCAGGTAGAACACGAGGTCGAGCGGGAAGACGCCGATCGCCCGGCGCAGCACCCCGATCACGACCCAGGCGGCGCCGAACAGGATCGACTGCATGGCGTGGAAGCGGACCTCGGGTCGCCGGTCGAGGACGAAGAAGATCGCTCCCGTCAGGAACAGGGCCACGTAGGACAGGCCAGAGGCGGTGTTCTCGGGCATGCCCGTGGTGCCCGGCGGCTGCGGCCCGCCCGGCGCGCCCCAGCCGGACCCCCCCGGGCCCGGGCCCAGCGGCGGCGGGGGCGACGGGCCCGGCTCGCGGCGCCCTTCCTCGCCCGGCTCCCGCGGCGTGGTTCCCTCGGTCATCGCTTTCCTCCAGTCAAGGACGAGCGTGCTCGAGTCGTCAGATCCATCCGAAGCGGTGAAGCTGGAACGCCCAACTGGCGGCCAGCAGCAGGGTGACCACCAGCAGGGCCCGGCGGCGGGCGCTCTCCGGCCACGGCGCCGGAGGCGACGCCCAGCCGAGCGCCCGCGCCACCAGCAGGGCGGTCATCAGCAGCGTGCCCGCCGCGAGCGGGAGCACGAAGGGGTTGGCGGCGATCGCCGCGCCCAGGTCTCCGGCGGCCAGGCCGGTGGCCGCGGTGGTCATGCCGCACAGCGGGCAGGGCACGCCGGTGAGGGTGCGCAGCGGGCAGGGCAGCACCAGCCCGGTGGAATGGCTCGTGGCCGGGTAGACGAAGGCCGCCGCCGCCGCTGCCAGCCCCGTCAGGCCGAGCTGCTCGGGCAGCGAGAGCGGCCGGCGGGCGGCGCTGGCCAGCCGGCCAGCGGTGCCTCCTCTCTGCACGGTTCCCCTCCTGGACGCCGGTGCCTGGGACCCGCGGGTCGGCGCAGTCAGCGACGCTACCCGCGAACGGGCTGAGTTTACAGCTCAGGCGATCTGGCGCCTGGCCGCGTGCGGCACTTGCCGGGACCTCGTGGCGATGGCAGCATCCCTCGGGCCGGCACAGCAGGATACGGCGGAGCGAGTGACAGGGCGGGGATTTCGTGGCAGACAGCAGACACATGGTGGTCCTCGTCTCCGGACAGGGCTCGAACCTGCAATCGCTGATCGCCGCCGCCGCCGACCCCGGCTATGGCCTGCGCGTGGCCCTGGTGGTCAGCGACCGGCCCGGCGCCTACGGCCTGGAGCGCGCCCGTCGCGCCGGCATCCAGACCGCGGTGGTGCGCCTGGAGGACCAGCCCGACCGCGCCGCCTTCGACCGGGCCCTGCGAGACCTGGTCGCGGGCGCCCGCCCGGACGTGGTCTGCCTGGCCGGGTTCATGCGCATCCTCGGCCCTGAGTTCGTGCGGGCCTTCCCCAACCGCATCGTCAACACCCATCCGAGCCTGTTGCCCGCCTTCCGCGGCGCCCACGCGGTGCGCGACGCCCTCACCTACGGCGTGCGCGTCACCGGCTGCACCGTCCACCTGGTCGACGAGGAGGTCGACCACGGCCCGGTGCTGTTCCAGGCGGTGGTGCCGATCCAGGCCGACGACGACGAGCTCAGCCTGCACGAGCGCATCAAGCGGGAGGAGCACCGCCTGCTGCCGCTGGCCGCCAGGCTGGTCGCGGAGGGCCGGGTGCGCGTCGACGGCCGCCGCGCCAGCTTCGAACCGATGGAGTGAGGACCCAGACGTGAGCGATCGCCAGCCCATCCGCCGAGCCCTGATCTCGGTGTTCGACAAGGAGGGCCTCGACCGGCTCGCGTCCGCGCTGCGTGACGCGGGGGTCGAGGTGGTCTCGACCGGCTCGACCGCGGCCGTGCTCGAGGGCTGCGGGCTCGCGGTCACCCGGGTCGAGGAGCTGACCGGCTCGCCCGAGATGCTCGACGGTCGGGTCAAGACGCTGCATCCGCGGGTGCACGCCGGCCTGCTCGCCGACCTGCGCCGGCCGGAGCACCGCGCCGAGCTGGAGGCGGCCGGCATCGCCCCGTTCGACCTCGTGGTGGTCAACCTCTACCCCTTCGAGGAGGCGGTGGCCGACCCGGCGACCGGCGAGGACCTGGCGCTCGAGCGGATCGACGTGGGCGGGCCGTCGATGCTGCGGGCGGCGGCCAAGAACCACCACTCGGTCGCGGTGGTCTGCGACCCGGCCGACTACGGCCTGGTCAGCGACGCGCTCGCCGCCGGCGGGACCACCCTGCGGGAACGCCGCACCCTCGCGGCCAGGGCCTTCGCCCGCACCGCCGCCTACGACGCGGTGGTGGCCGCCTGGTTCGTCGAGCAGGTGGCGGGGCCAGGGGGGGAGCCTGAGCTGCCGGACGTCCTGCCGCTGGCCGCCCGCCGCGCCCAGCCCCTGCGCTACGGCGAGAACCCGCACCAGCGGGCGGCCTTCTACGCCACCACCGAGCCCGGGGCGCTGCGTCCCCGGGGGCTGGCCGCCGCCGTCCAGCTCGCGGGCAAGGAGCTCTCCTACAACAACCTGCTCGACGCCGACGCCGCGCTGGCCCTGGTGAGCGAGTACGCCGACCGGCCCTTCGCGGTGATCGTCAAGCACACCAACCCCTGTGGCGCGGCCTGGGGGACGACCCTGGAGGAGGCGTACGCCGCCGCGCTCGAGGGCGACCCGGTCAGCGCCTTCGGCGGCATCGTTGGACTGTCACGGCCGCTGGACGGGGCCACCGCCCGGCGCATCGCCGAGATCTTCACCGAGGTCGTGCTCGCCCCCGACTTCGACGCCGAAGCCAGGGAGGCGCTGGCGGGCAAGCGGTCGCTGCGGCTGCTCCGGGTCGACCCCGCCGTCCCGGCGGGCACGCTGTCGTTCCGCTCGGTGGCCGGCGGCATGCTGGCCCAGCGGCCGGACCGTGGGCGCGACGACCCGGCCGGCTGGACCCTGGTGTCGGGAGAGCTCCCGCCGCGGGAGGTCCTGACCGACCTGGAGCTGGCCTGGACCGTGGCCAGGCACGTGAAGTCGAACGCGATCGTGCTGGCCCGCGACGGCCGGGTGGTCGGGGTCGGGGCGGGACAGCAGAACCGGGTCGACTCGGCACGGATCGCGGTGGCCAAGGCGGGCGGGCGGGCCGCGGGCGCCGCCGCCGGCAGCGACGCCTTCTTCCCCTTCCCGGATGGCCTCGAGGTGCTCGCCGCGGCGGGCGTCCGGGCGGTCGCCCAGCCAGGCGGCAGCGTCCGCGACGAGGAGGTCACCGCCGCGGCCACCAGGGCGGGCATTACCATGCTGCACACCGGCCGCCGCCACTTCCGTCATTGAGGGGCCGAACCGAGGCCCACCGGCAGGCCAGGGGCGGTCGCGGTAGCGTGGCCCCAGCGAGGGCGGTGCGAGCAAGGGGGACCGATGACGGCGAGGATCCTCGACGGGAAGGCGGTGGCCGCGCAGCTACAGGCTGAGGTGGCCGGTGAGGTCGAGCGGCTGGCGGCGGCGGGACGGCGCCCCGGGCTGGCGGCGGTGCTGGTGGGCGAGCACGAGGCATCGCACATCTACGTCGGCGCCAAGCAGCGCGCCGCGGGTCGCTGGGGCATCGAGTCCCGTGGGATCGCCCTGCCGGCCGACGCCTCCCAGCGGCAGGTCCTCGACGAGGTCGCGGCGCTGAACGCCGACCCGGCGATCCACGGCATCATCGTGCAGCTTCCGCTGCCGGCCGGACTGGACCCGGTGCGGGTCCAGGAGGCGATCGACCCGGCCAAGGACGTCGACGGCCTGCACCCGTGGAACGAGGGGCGCCTGCTGCGCGGCGACCCGGGGCTGGCGCCCTGCACCGCGGTCGGCATCGTCGAGCTGCTGCGCCGCGAGAAGGTCCAGGTCGAGGGCGCTCACGTGGTGATCGTCGGCCGCGGGCTGCTGGTCGGCCGCCCGCTGGCGGTGCTGCTGTCGGCCAAGGCGCCGGGGGCCAACGCCACCGTGACGCTGTGCCACACCGGCACCCGCGACCTGGCCCATTTCACCCGGGAGGCGGATGTGCTGGTGGCCGCGGCCGGCGTGGCGCAGATGATCGCCCCGGACATGGTCAAACCCGGCGCCGCCGTGGTCGACTGCGGCAACCACCGGGTCGGTGGGCGCCTGGTCGGCGACGTCGCCCCCGAGGTCGCCGAGGTCGCCGGCGCCTGTACCCCGGTGCCGGGCGGGGTCGGCCCGATGACCGTGGCGATGCTGCTGGCCAACACGGTCACGGCCGCCGCGGAGCTGGCGCGCCGCGAGGCCGCGCGCGACGGGGGGCACCACGCTTGACCGATCTCGGCCGGCTCGCCGCGCTCCTGGAGCAGGGGGACTTCGTGGTCACCGGCGAGCTGGTGCCGCCGCGCTCGCCCGATCCCGAGCTGGTGCGGCGCATCGCCCGGCAGCTCCGGGGCATGGTCGACGCGGTCAACGTGACCGACAACGCCGCCGCGCGGGTGGCCATGTCCCCGCTCGCCGCGTCGGTGCTGGCGGCCGCCGAGGGTCTCGAGCCGGTGCTGCAGCTCACCTGCCGCGACCGCAACCGCCTGGCGCTCGCCGCCGACCTGCTCGGCGCGCATGCCCTGCACATCCGCGCAGTGCTGTGCCTGTCGGGCGACCCGCTCGAGGTCGGCCCGTTCACCGAGGCCAAGGCCGTCTTCGACCTCGACGCGGTCGGGCTGGCGCGGCTGGCGGGCGATCTCGGGCAGGGCGCCGGGCCGGGCGGCACGCCGATCACGCCCGCGCCCTTCCTGGTCGGCGTGGCCGAAGCGCCCGGCGCCGACCCCTCCGGCGGGGCGCGGCTGGCGGCAAAGGTCGCCGCCGGCGCCCGATTCGTGCAGACCCAGCCGGTCTACGACGTCGGCGGGTTCGCCGAGTGGCTCGACAAGGTGGGCGAGCGTGGGCTCACGGAGAAGGTCGCGATCTTGGCCGGGATGCTGCCGCCCCGCTCGGCGGCGCAGCTCGAACGGTTCGCCGCCCTGCCCGGCTGGGCGGTGCCGGCCGACACCCTGCGGCGGCTGCGCGCCGCCGGCGATCAGCGCGCCGAGGGCCTGGCCCTGGCCGCCGAGGCGATCGAGCAGGTGCGGAGCCTGCCCGGCGTGCGCGGCGTGCACCTGATGGGCCTCGGCCCCGACAGCGGCATCCCCGAGCTCGTCGAGGCCGCTGGGCTCCTGCCCCGGCCACCGCCGCGGTAGCGAGCCCGCGCCAGCGACTTCCACACGTTCAGGCACGACCGCGCTGGGAGATGTCCTGGTAGCGGCGCGGCGCCGGGCCGATGTACTCGGAGTCCGGCCGGATCAGACGGTTGTCGGCGTACTGCTCGCGGATGTGCGCGGTCCAGCCGGCCATGCGCGCCGTGGCGAACAGGGTGGTGTACAGGTCGGGCGGGATGCCGAGCGCCGAGTACACGCTCGCCGTGTAGAAGTCGACGTTGGGGTAGAGGTTCCTCTCCGCCCTGACGGTCTCCTGGATCCTGTCGGAGATCTCGAACCAGTGGCTGTCGCCGAGCTGCTGGCCGAGGCGCCGCGACATCGCGCGCAGGATCGTCGCGCGCGGGTCCCAGGTCTTGTAGACGCGGTGGCCGAAGCCCATCACCTTCTGCTTGCGGGCGAGCCGGTCCCGCACGTAGCCGGCGGCCCGGTCGGGCGTGCCGATCTGGTCGAGCATGTGGCGGACCTGCTCGATCGCGCCGCCGTGCAGCGGGCCCTGGAGCGTGGCGATGGCGGCGGTGACGGCGGCGTAGATGTCCGCCAGGGTGGCCGCCGCGATCCGGCCGGCGAAGGTCGACGCGTTCATGGTGTGGTCGGCGTACAGCACCAGGCAGACGTCGAAGTCGTGGGCCAGCTGGACGTCGGGCTCCTTGCCGGTGAGCGAGTAGAGGAAGTTGCCGGCCGGCGACAGGTCGTCGCGCGGCTCGACCGCCTGGCCGCCGGTCCGCAGCCGGTGGAATGCGGCAACGATCTGCGGCGTGAGCGCCACCAGCCGGTACGCCTTGCGCAGGTTCGCCTCGGAGGAGTCGTCGTCCACCTCGGCATCGAGGGCGGCGGCCGCGGAGACCGCGGTGCGCAGCACCGTCATGGGGCTGACGCTGTCGCCGAGCGCCGCGATGAGCCGCACCAGCGCCGGGTCGAGCCGCTGCCCCGTCCGCAGGGTGGCCTTCACCTCGTCGAGTTGCGCCTGGGTCGGCAGCGCAAGGTGGTGGAGCAGGTACACCGTCTCCTCGAAGGTGGCGTGCTCGGCCAGGTCAGCGATGTCGTAGCCAGCGTAGAAGAGCTTGCCCTGCTGACCGTCGATGTCGGAGATGCTGGTCTGAGCGGCGACCACGCCCTCGAGGCCCTTCCCCGTCCCCTTGCCATCAGTCATCAGCCGTCCTCCAGGTCTCTCGAGAGCGCGCTCTCAGCAATATCGTAGGGAACCGGCCCGACCCGTACATCCTCTGCCGGCCCGGCGGACCAGTCCAGTGACGTGCGCCGTTCGCGCCAGCGGTACTCTTGGCCCGCATACACCGGGCGGCCGGGCACCGGCGCGCGCGCCGCCAGTTATGAGAGGAGCTTCCGAGATGGTCCACCGAGTCACCTTAATTCCCGGTGACGGCGTAGGTCCCGAGCTGTCCGAGGCGACCCGTCGTGTCCTCGAGGCGACCGGTGTCCAGTTCGATTGGGATGTCCAGGAGGCTGGCGCCGACGTCATCGACCGCTACGGCACGCCGCTTCCGGAGCCCGTGCTCGACTCCATCCGCGCCAACGGGGTGGCGATCAAAGGCCCGCTGACCACCCCGATCGGCACCGGCTTCCGCAGCGTCAACGTGGCGTTGCGCAAGGAGCTCGACCTGTACGCGTGCCTGCGGCCGTGCAAGTGGTACCCGGGGGTGCGGTCGCGCTACGACAACATCGACCTGGTGATCGTGCGCGAGAACCACGAGGACCTGTACGCCGGCATCGAGTTCGAGCAGGGCACGGCCGAGGCCAAGCAGGTGATCGAGTTCCTCAACGGGCTGCAGGACAGGCGCATCCGGGAGGACTCCGGCATCTCCATCAAGCCGATCTCGATCACCGGCACCCGGCGGATCGCCCGGTTCGCCTTCGAGTACGCCCGCGCCTACGGCCGCAAGAAGGTCACGGCGGTGAGCAAGGCGAACATCATGAAGCACACCGACGGGCTGTTCTACGCGGTGAGCCGCGAGGTGGCCAAAGAGTACCCGGACATCGAGTACGACGAGTACCTGGTCGACAACATGTGCATGCAGCTGGTGCAGAAGCCGGAGAACTTCGACGTGCTGCTGCTGCCGAACCTCTACGGGGACATCCTCTCCGACCTGGCCGCCGGGCTGGTCGGCGGGCTCGGCGTGGCCCCCGGCGCCAACATCGGCGACCGGGTCGCGGTGTTCGAGGCCACCCACGGCTCGGCCCCCAAGTACAAGGGGCAGAACAAGGTCAACCCGATAGCGATGATGCTCTCCGGCGTGCTGATGCTGCGGCACCTGAACGAGGGCGACGCCGCCGCCCGGCTCGAGCGCGCCATCGCCGCCGTGGTCGCCGAGGGCAGGAGCGTCACCTACGACATGAAGCCGCATCGCGACGACCCCACCGCGGTCGGCACCAGCCAGGTCGCCGACGCCGTGGTCGCCAGGACCGAGCAGGGGGTCTGAGGCGATGAAGGTCACTGTCGTCGGGGCTGGCAAGTACGGGTCGACCACGGTGCAGCGCATCGCCGAGAAGCGCATTGCCGACGAGGTGGTGATGACCGACATCGTCGAGGGCCTGCCGCAGGGGCTGGCACTCGACATGGCCCAGTCCCGCCCGATCGAGGGCTTCGAGACCAGAGTCGTCGGCAGCAACGGCTACCAGGAGACCGCCGGCTCGGACGTCTGCGTGATCACCGCCGGTGTGCCCCGCAAGCCTGGCATGAGCCGGATGGACCTGCTCGAGACCAACGCCAGGATCGTCGGCGAGGTCACCCGCAGGTTCGTGGAGGGCTCGCCCGACGCGGTCATCATCGTGGTCTCCAACCCGCTCGACGAGATGACCGCCCTGGCCGCCCAGGTCTCCGGCTTCCCGAGGGAGCGGGTCATGGGCCAGGCGGGCATGCTCGACACCGCCCGCTTCAAGCACTTCGTCGCCGAGGAGCTGGGCACCAGCCCCCGCAAGGTCGAGGCCATGACCCTCGGCTCCCACGGCGGCACCATGGTGCCGGTGCCGAGCCTGGTCAAGGTGGACGGCAAGCCCCTGCTGGAGCTGGCCGACGCCGCCACCGTCGAGCGGGTCGTGCAGCGCACCCGCGACGGCGGTGGCGAGATCGTCGCGCTGCTCAAGACCGGTTCCGCCTACTACGCCCCCTCCAGCGCGGCCTGCGCGATGGTCGAGGCGGTGCTGAGCGACTCTGGCGCGCTCATGCCGGTCTGCGCCTGGGTGACGGGCCAGTACGGCCTCGATGACGTCTACCTGGGCGTGCCGGCCCGGCTCGGCCGCGGCGGGGTGGCCGAGATCGTCGAGCTGCCGCTTGCCGAGGCGGAGCTGGCCGAGCTGCGCGAGGCGGCCGGCGAGGTCCGCGCCAGGCAGGCCGACGTGGCCAAGCTGACCGGCTGAGCGGCCGCGGCGCCCGGCCGACCTCACGCCGGGCCTCACCTCGGGGTGCCGGTGCCGCCGCTGCAGCTCGCGCCCGGCTCGGGCGTCTGCGGGCCCTGGCGGTACGTGGCCACGAACTGGTCGAGGCCGGCGTCGCCGGCGCTGTGGAACCACTCCTGGACGCCCCAGGCCGAGGCGACCACCGGGGCCGGCAGGCCGGGATACGGGCTGACCAGTACGTAGGTCTGTGCATGGGCGATGCCCGCCAGGCGGGCGACCTGGTCCTTGGCGAGGCTGGGCTGGTAGGTGATCCAGACCGCGCCGTGCTCCATGGAGTGGACCGCGTTCTCGTTGTGCACCGGCTGGTCGTAGTCGCCGCAGGTCTGCCAGACGGGGTTGTGCGCACCGCCGACCGGCGGGTTCTGCGGGTAGCTCACCGGCGCGGTGGTGTGGTTGCGGCTCGAGACCTTGAAGGTCGTCACGTGGCCGTAGCCGGCGGCGGTCGGACCGCCGCCGCCCCTGCTCGCCATCACCACGGCGATCACCACGCCGACGGCCACGACGAGGGCGGCGCCAGTGGCGATCGCCGCCCGCCGGCGCCGTTCGCGCCGGCGGCGGGCGGCGGCCTTCCTGGCCGAGCCCGTCACCCGCTTGCTCGCGCCACGCTCGATGCTGCGCTTGCTCATTTCTCCGCTTCCCTCCGAGTTTTCCCAGTGCGTGCCGTTGCCCGGCGCAGGTGAGTAACCTTGGCCCTCTGGAAGCATGCTACGTGCAGCAAGAGGAAACGGCTGGAGGCTGGAGATGGCGGGTAACAGCTTCGGGGCGCGGGGCGTCCTTGAGGTCGGGGGACGCTCCTACGAGATCTTCCGGCTTGGTGCGCTCGGGTCCACGGCCGACGTGTCGCGGCTGCCCTTCTCGCTCAAGATCCTGCTCGAGAACCTGCTCCGCCGCGAGGACGGCAGCAGCGTGCGCGCGGCCGACGTGGAGGCGCTCGCCCGCTTCGACCCCGCCGCGACGCAGGCCAGGGAGATCGCCTTCTCGCCCGCGCGCGTGCTGCTGCAGGACTTCACCGGCGTGCCGGCGGTCGTCGACCTGGCCGCGATGCGGGACGCGATGACCCAGCTCGGCGGCGATCCGGACCGGATCAACCCGCTGGTCCCTGGCGAGCTGGTGATCGACCACTCGGTCATCGCCGACGTGGCCGGCCGGCCCGACGCCTTCGCCCGCAACGCCGAGCTGGAGTTCGAGCGCAACCGCGAGCGCTACGCCTTCCTGCGCTGGGGCCAGCAGGCGTTCCACGGCTTCAAGGTGGTCCCGCCCGACACCGGCATCGTTCACCAGGTCAACCTCGAGTACCTGGCGCGCGTGGTGGTCGCCGACGAGCAGGGACAGGCGTACCCGGACACGCTGGTGGGCACCGACTCCCACACGCCCATGGTCAACGGGCTCGGCGTGCTCGGCTGGGGGGTCGGCGGCATCGAGGCGGAGGCGGCCATGCTGGGCCAGCCGATCTCGATGCTCACGCCCAAGGTGGTCGGCTTCAAGCTGGACGGCGAGCTGCCCGAGGGGTCGACCGCGACCGACCTGGTGCTCACCGTCACCGAGCTGCTGCGCCGCCGCGGCGTGGTGGGCAAGTTCGTGGAGTTCTACGGCCCGGGCGTCGGCAACGTGCCGGTCGAGAACCGCGCCACCATCGGCAACATGTCACCGGAGTACGGCTCCACCTGCGCGATCTTCCCGATCGACCAGGAGACCTTGCGCTACCTGACCTTCACCGGCCGCTCGCCAGAGCAGATCGCCCTGGTCGAGGCGTACGCCAGGGAGCAGGGCCTGTTCCACGATCCCGCCGCCGAGCCGCTCTACTCGGAGCGGGTCGAGCTGGACCTCGCCACCGTGGTGCCGAGCCTGGCCGGCCCCAAGCGGCCGCAGGACCGGGTCTCCCTGGCCGACGCCAGGCGCGCCTTCCGCGGTGCCCTGGTCGAGATGCTGCCGCCCGACAAGGTCGCGTCGCAGACCGCCGCGCTCGCCGCGCGCCCGCCCGGCGCGGACGAGGCCTCCGAGGAGTCCTTTCCCGCCAGCGACCCGCCGGCCGCCATGGCCGGGGTGAGCGAGCACGTCAACGGCGATCCCGCGCCCGGCTGGTTCGAGCCCGACCCGTCCGGGGTCAGCGGCCGCCCGAGCGTCGCGGTCCCCGTCCGCGTGGCCGACGGCGGCCGCTTCGACCTCGATCACGGGCACGTGGTGATCGCCGCCATCACGAGCTGCACCAACACCTCCAACCCGTCGGTGATGCTCGCCGCCGGCCTGCTGGCCAAGAAGGCGGTCGACCGCGGGCTCGCCGCCAAGCCCTGGGTCAAGACCTCGCTGGCGCCCGGCTCCAAGGTGGTCATGGACTACTACGAGCGGGCCGGGCTGGTGCCCTATCTCGAGAAGCTCGGCTTCCACCTGGTCGGCTACGGCTGCACCACCTGCATCGGCAACTCCGGCCCGCTCGCCCCGGAGATCTCCGAGGCGGTGGAAGCGAGCGGGCTGGTGGTCTGCTCGGTGCTGTCCGGCAACCGCAACTTCGAGGGGCGCATCAACCCCGACTGCCGCATGAACTACCTGGCCTCGCCGCCGCTGGTGGTCGCCTACGCCATCGCCGGGACGATGGACGTCGACCTCTACAACGAGCCGCTCGGGGTGGCCAGCGACGGCAGCCGGGTCTTCCTGCGCGATCTGTGGCCCAGCAGCGCCGAGGTCGCCGAGGTGATCGGCCAGGCGGTGCGGTCGGACATGTTCCGCAAGAGCTACGCCGACGTGTTCCAGGGGGACGAGCGCTGGGCCTCGCTGGGGGTGCCGACCGGGTCGAGCTTCGCCTGGGACGAGCGCTCCACCTATGTGCGGCGCCCGCCCTACTTCGATGGGATGCCCTCCGCGCCCGAGCCGGTGCGCGACGTCCACGGCGCCCGCGTGCTCGCCGTGCTCGGCGACAGCGTGACCACCGACCACATCTCGCCCGCCGGGGTGATCAAGCGCGACGGCCCTGCCGGCCGCTACCTCACCGAGCAGGGGGTCGAGCCCAAGGACTTCAACTCCTACGGCGCGCGGCGTGGCAACCACGAGGTGATGATCCGCGGCACCTTCGCCAACATCCGCCTGCGCAACCGGCTCGCCCCGGGCACCGAGGGCGGCGTCACCCTGCACCTGCCGGACGGCGAGCAGACGACCATCTACGAGGCGGCCATGCGCTACCAAGAGGAGCACGTCCCGCTGCTGGTGCTGGCAGGCAAGGAGTACGGGTCCGGGTCCTCGCGCGACTGGGCGGCCAAGGGACCGCGCCTGCTGGGCGTGCGCGCGGTCATCGCCGCCAGCTACGAGCGCATCCACCGCTCCAACCTGGTCGGCATGGGCATCCTGCCGCTGGAGTTCCTGCCGGGCGACTCGGTCGACTCGCTCGGCCTCAGCGGCCACGAGACCTTCGACGTCACCGGGCTCGAGGCACGGGCGAGCGGCGGAGAGTTCCCCCGCGAGGTCGCCGTCCGCGCCGATGGCATGGAGTTCCGGGCGCGGGTCCGCATCGACACCCCCAACGAGGAGGAGTACTACCGCCACGGCGGCATCCTCCAGTACGTCCTGCGCCAGCTCCGCGACTGACGTCTGCCTCGCCTGCCTCGTCCGGCCCGGCCGGCTCTGACCCGGCCCGGCCCGACCACGGCCGGTCCCGCCGATATGCGCGGTTAGTGGCTCATTAGCGCCTCCTGGTCTCGTGATATGAGCGGTCGGTGCCAGCAGGCGAAACGTTTGCGCGAAACGAGCATTTCACGCGGTTTTGGTTTAGAATCCCGCGCCGTGGGCGATCCGGTCCCGCCTTCCCCCGCCAAGACCGGTGAGCGGTCCCCCCCGGACCGGCCGGTCAACGCTGTCCCCAACGAAGGGGGTGACAGGATGACACGCCTCAAGGGCCGCGTTGCACGTACCGCCGCGGCGCTTGCCGGCCTCGCCGCGCTCGCGTTCTCCGCGAGTGCCATGTTGAAGTGGTAGCACTCAAGTGTGCCGGTCACACGTGTGACCGCGCGTAGTCTCAGGCTGCTCGGACGGACCCCTGCCCGAGCAGCCTTTGCTTTGAGGCCATCCACATTTTGTGCAGTGGAACCCCGAGACTATCTAGCGGTTTGACAGGGAAGTTACCCTGATACCGGAAAGTGCTCCATTTCGCTATGAACTAACGGCCCGGTCTCGAGGGGAATCGGCGTCATGGCGAGGCACTCTCATGTGGCCTTCCTCAGGGCCAGCCGCCGGCTGACCGGTCTCGACGTCTGGGTGGCCCTGGTCACCATCGGTGGCTTCGTGTTGTTCGTCCGGGTACTGTCCGAGGCGGCCACCGCAGCCAGGCACGCCGACCTGTCCTTCTGGGTGCTGGCGGCATGCGTGCTGCCGGCGGAGCTCATCCGGGTTCCGGTCTGGCGCCGCAACGCCGTCTACCAGATCGTGATGTCCCGGCCGTTCGTCCTGGCCCTGCTGACCGGCTGGGGCGTCCCCCTGACGGTCGCGGTCTTCATGGTCGCCAGCGTCGTCAGCGATCTCCTGCACCGCAAGACGCCCGTGCGGATCTCCTTCAACGCCGGCCAGTACGCTCTGTCGATCGCGGCCGCCGGCGCGGTCTACGAGGTGCTCGGCGGGCATCCGCCGCTCGGGCTCAGGCAGGTGCCGGCGTTCCTGGCGGCCACCGTCGTGCTCGTGCTGGTCAACCGGGTGCTCGTGCGAGTGGCCGTGACGCTCTCGGAGCGCCGTCCGCTCACCCCAGTCTCCCTGCTGGAGGGAACCCAGGTCGAGCTTGTCGAGGGCACGATCCAGTTCAGCCTGGTCCTGGTCGCGCTGCTGGTGGCCGAGCACCGCCTGGTCCTCCCTCTGGTGCTTGCTCTGCCCGCCCTACCGATCTATGTGGCGGGGCGCGCCGCCAACCGCGCCGAGGCGCTCAGCCGCGACTACGCCAAGCAGCTCCTCCACTACCGGCACCTGTTCGTGGTCGCCGACCGGTTCAGACGCCAGGCCGAGGCCGGCAGCGGGGTCAACAGCCTGCAGCTCGCCGCGATGGCACTGGACCTGCGCGCCTCCACCGCCATGCTCAAGGGCCTGCTCGGCACCATCTCCCGCGAGGCCGAGCGGCGCCACCTCGACTGGCTCCAGGGCCTGGCGGGCAACGGCGTCGAGCACGCCGAGCAGCTGGTCGACAAGCTCGAGCAGCTCCAGACCACCGCGGCCACCCAGCGCGGTGAGCCGGAGCGCCAGTACGTCGACGCCGCCGAGCTGGTCGACGTCGCCGAGCAGCTCGCCAAGACCATCTGCGCGGGCCGCCCGGTCGTCGCCGTGGCGCCCTCCGACAGCCTTCCGGTGCGCGTCAATCAGGACGAGATCCTCGACATTCTCGGCAATCTCGTCCTGAACGCCCACCGCTACGCCCCCCCGGAGACCGCCATCCAGCTCAGCGCGGTCCGCCAGGGCAATCAGGTGGTCCTCTCCGTCGAGGACGAGGGCATCGAGGTCCCCCCCGAGGAGCGCGAGCGCATCTTCGAGCTGCCACGGCTCGAGGAGCCGCAGCTCGACGGCGACCTCCACCCGCCCGACCAGAGGCTGGGCCACGGCCTCGCCATGGCTCGCCAGCTCGCCCACGCCAACGGCGGCGAGCTCCGCGCCGTCGATCCCGGCGACACCGCCGGCCGCGCCCGCTTCGAGCTGCGCCTCCCACTCGCTCACCAGCCGGTGCCGATCCGCCACACCGCCGAGGCGGTCTGAGCGCGGCGCCCGTCGTCGCCCCTCCAGCCGCGCGTGAGGCCGGCCCGGCAGGTAGCATGACCGCGTTCGTGACGGCGACCCGATGAGCGAGGACTGACCGACGTGGCCCGCATCCTCTCTGGCGTCCAGCCCACCGGCAACACCCACCTCGGCAACTACGTCGGGGCCTTCCGGCAGTGGGTCGAGCAGCAGCACGAGTTCGACGCCTACTACTGTGTGGTCGACCTGCATGCGATCACGCTGCCGTACGAGCCCGCCGAGCTGCGCTCACGCACCCTGGAGATGGCCGCGATCCTGCTGGCGTGCGGGCTCGACCCGCAGGTGTGCACGCTGTTCGTGCAGTCGCACGTGCCCGAGCACACCGAGCTGGCCTGGATGCTCAACCACATCGCCACGGTCGGCGAGCTGCGCCGCATGACGCAGTTCAAGGCCAGGGCGGCCCGGGGCGGCGAGGGGGCGCTGCCGGCGGGCTATTTCAACTATCCGGTGCTGCAGGCCGCGGACATCATGATCTACCAGGCCGACCGGGTGCCGGTGGGGGAGGACCAGCGCCAGCACCTGGAGCTGACGCGGGACGTGGCCGAGCGCTTCAACGCCCGCTTCGGTCAGACCTTCGTGGTGCCGGAGGCGTACATCCCCAAGGTCGGCGGCAGGGTGATGGACCTGCAGCACCCCGACCAGAAGATGTCGAAGTCCGGTCCGTCGCCGGCCGGGCGGATCGAGCTGCTGGACCCGCCGGAGGCGATCCGCAGGAAGGTCCGCGGGGCGGTGACGGACTCAGGGCGAGAGATCCTGGCCCGGCCCGACAAGCCGGCGATCTCGAACCTGCTCGAGCTGTACTCGGTGGTGACCGGCAAGGCGGTCGGTGAGCTGGAGGAGGCGTACTCGGGTCGCGGCTACGGCGAGCTGAAGTCGGACCTCGCCGAGACGCTGATCGCGTTCATCACCCCGGTGCGCGAGCGCTATCTCGAGCTGCGGGCGGACAGCGGGCGCCTGGCCGGGATCCTGGATGCGGGGGCTGCCAAGGCGCAGGCCGCGGCGCGCGAGACGCTCGCGCTGGCCAAGGACCGCATGGGGCTGCTTCCCCGCGGCGCTGGTTAGGGCCGCCGTGGCCCGGCCGGCCACGGCGCTGCGGCTCGGCGTGATCGTGCTGTTGCCCGAGCCGGTCGCCGCGCACGTGCAGGCATGGCGTCGGGCGCTGCGCGACCCGGCACGCGACCTGATCCCACCGCACCTGACGCTGGTGCCGCCGCAGACGGTGGCGGCAGCCCGGCGCGAGGCCGCGGTCGACCTGCTCGACCGCGCCGCCGCCACGGCGGTTCCCGGCCTGATCGAGCTGCGAGGGGCGGCGACGTTCCTGCCGGACAGCCCGGTGGCCTTCCTGGTGGTGACCGAGGGCGAGCCGACCCTGCGGGCGCTGGAGCGGGCGCTGCGGGCGCCGCCGCTGGACCAGCGGGCCTTCCCGTTCCATCCGCACGTCACCTTGACGCAGGACCGGCCCGCCGCCGAGCTGGAGGCGGCCGCACGCGAGCTGGCCGGCTTCCACGCCCTGTTCGCGCTGCCGAAGGTGACGCTGACCGAGGAGGATGAGCGTGGCGGCTGGCACGTGCTGCACCAGGCCGCGGTCGGCGGCTCCGAGGTGGTCCGCGAGGTGCCGCTGGCGGAGGCGGCAAGCGCGGCCGTGTTCCTGTTCGACGGCTCACGGGTGCTGCTCGGCCTGCGCACGCTGCGACCGGAGCGCCGCTACCCGGGGGTGTGGGACGCGCTCGGGGGCAAGCCGGAGCCGGGGGAGTCACTGCTGGGGGCGCTGGTCAGGGAGGTCCGCGAGGAGGCGGGCGTTGAGCCGCTCGCGGCGGCGTCGCTCGGCTGCTTCCACGACGGCGAGCGGGCCGATGCGTTCTACGTGGCGAGCGCCTGGCGGGGCGAGCCGCGCAACCAGGACCCGAAGGAGCATTCGCGGCTGGAGTGGATCGCGCTGCAGGCGATGGCGGACCTGCCGCTGGCGCCGACCACGCGGCGGGCGCTGGCGCGGCTGCTCGAGGTGGTCGGGCGCGCCGGATAGCGAACCGTCGTCGCTGGGTACCCTCAGCAGGACGACCAGTTGAACCCGAGACGGGGGAGTGACGTGGCGACCGGACGGCTGCCCTCTGGGACCTCTGATATCTCTACTATCGATACCGACGGGCCCGGCCGGGACGGGCCCTCGACCGGCGAGCTGCTCAGGGGCCTCGCCGAGGACGCGTCGACGCTCGTGCGCCAGGAGGTGCTGCTGGCCAAGCAGGAGATGACCGAGGGGCTGGCAGCCAGGGCCAAGGCCGGCAGCCTGCTGGCCGCGGGGGGCGTGCTGGCGCTGTACGGGCTCGGGTTCCTGCTCGCCTCGGCGGCCCGGGCGATCGGAGAGCCGGTCTGGCTCGGCCCGCTGATCGTGGGTGGCGCGACGATGCTCGTGGCCGGCGTGCTCGCGCTGGTGGGCAGGCGCCGCCTGGCGGCCTCCAAGGTCGCGCCGGCTCGGGCCAGAGCCGAGCTGAAGGAGACCGCGGCAGAGCTCAGGGAGGAGATCAGGTGGGTGAGACCGCAGCGGCGACCGCCCGAGAGGTCGAGCTGACCCGCAGACGCATGGAGGAGAAAGTGGCCCAGCTCTCCGAGCGAGCCCCGGACGAGCTCCGCAGGATCGCCAAGCAGATCGCGTTCGCGCTGGCGTCCGCGATCGCCGTGATGCTCGCCCGCAAGGTGGTGGGCATCCTGTGGGAGCGCACCGTGGGTGAGCCACCCCCGACCCGGCGGCGCAGGCGCGCCCGCGCCGACGAGTAGCCGGCGACCCGGGGACCGCCGTCACACCTTGCGGAACAGCAGGGCGCGCTTGACCTCCTGGATCGCCTGGGTGACCTTGATGCCGCGCGGGCAGGCGTCGGTGCAGTTGAAGGTGGTGCGGCAGCGCCACACCCCCTCCTTGTCGTTGAGCGTCTCGAGGCGCTCCGGGGCGCCGCGGTCGCGCGAGTCGAAGATGAAGCGGTGCGCGTTGACGATCGTCGCCGGCCCGAAGTACTGGTCGTCCGCCCAGAAGACCGGGCACGAGGTGGTGCAGGCGGCGCACAGGATGCACTTGGTGGTGTCGTCGAAGCGCTCGCGCTCCCCGGGCGACTGGCGCCGCTCGGTGTCGGGCGCGGGCTCGTCGTTGACCAGGTAGGGCAGGGCCTCCCGGTAGGAGGCGAAGAACGGCTCCATGTCGACCAGGAGGTCCTTCTTGACCTGGAGCCCGCGCAGCGGCTCGACCGTGATGTGGTCGCCCAGCTCGCGCACCAGCACCTTGCAGGCAAGCCGGTTGGTGCCGTTGATCAGCATGGCGTCCGAGCCGCACACGCCGTGGGCGCAGGAGCGCCGGAAGGTGAGCGAGCCGTCCACGTTCCACTTGACGTGATGGAGAAGGTCCAGGACGCGATCCATCGGCTCGGCCGGCACCCGGTAGGTCTCCAGGTGCGGGGTCGCGTCGGTCTCGGGGTTGTAGCGGCGGATCCGCAGGGTCACCTGCATCGGCGTCTGCTCACCTCAGTAGGTTCGCGCCATCGGCTGGTAACGGGTGACGGCGACGGGCCGGTAGTCGAGCTTCACCCCGCCGCCCGGGGTCTTCCAGGCGAACGAGTGCTTGAGCCAGTTGCTGTCGTCCCGCTTGGGGAAGTCCTCGCGGAAGTGGCCTCCGCGGCTCTCGGTGCGGGCGCGGGCGGAGACCACCAGCGCCTCGGCCAGGTCGAGCAGGAACCCCAGCTCAACCGTCTCGAGCAGGTCGGTGTTGTAGCTCCTCGACGTGTCCTGCACCCAGACGCGGTGGTAGCGGTCCCGCAGGGCGTCGAGCTGGCCCTCCATGTCCTCCAGGAGACCCTCGGTTCGGTACACGCCGGCATTGTGGTCCATGGCCGCCTGGAGGTCGGCGCGGATGGCCGCGGCCCGCTCGCCCTGCGGGTGGCCGGCGAGCTCCTCGAGCGTGCGCCGGACGTCGAGGGCCGGATCGTCCGGCAGGGCGGCGAAACCGATCCCGGCGGCGCGCTCTGCCGCGGCGATGCCGGCGCGCCGGCCGAACACCACGATGTCCAGCAGCGAGTTGGTGCCGAGCCGGTTGGCGCCGTGCACCGAGACGCAGGCGCACTCGCCCGCCGCGTACAGTCCGGGCACCACCGCGCCGGCGGCGTCGGCCAGGACCTCGCCGTGCACGCCCGTGGGGATGCCGCCCATGGCGTAGTGCGCGGTCGGCTGGATCGGGACGCCCTCCTTCTTGGGCTCCACGCCCAGGTAGGTGCGGGCGAACTCGGTGATATCGGGCAGCTTGGCGTCGATCACGCTGGGGTCGAGGTGGCTGACGTCGAGGTAGACGTAGTCGCCGTCGGGTCCGGCGCCGCGCCCCTGGCGGATCTCGGTGTAGATGGCGCGGCTGGCGAGGTCACGCGGGGCGAGGTCCTTGATGGTCGGAGCGTAGCGCTCCATGAAGGGCTCGCCGTCCTTGTTGCGCAGGATGCCGCCCTCGCCGCGGGCCGCCTCGGAGAGCAGGATGCCGAGCTTGTACAGGCCGGTGGGATGGAACTGGAAGAACTCCATGTCCTCCAGCGGCAGGCCGCGCCGGTACACCACGGCCGGGCCGTCGCCGGTGAGGGCGTGCGCGTTGGAGGTGACCCTGTAGACCTTGCCGAAGCCGCCGGTGCACAGCACCACCGACCTGGCGCGGAACACGTGCAGCTCCCCGGTGGCCAGTTCGTAGGCGACCACGCCGGCGGCGCGGCCATCGACCAGCAGCAGGTCCAGCACGTGCAGCTCGTTGAAGAAGGTCGTGCCCTGCTTGACGTTCTGCTGGTAGAGGGTCTGCAGGATCATGTGGCCGGTACGGTCGGCCGCGAAGCACGAGCGGCGCACGGCGCCCTTGCCGTGATGGTGGGTGTGGCCGCCGAAGCGGCGCTGGTCGATCCTGCCGTCGGGGGTCCGGTTGAAGGGCATGCCCATGTGCTCGAGGTCATAGACCGCGTCGATCGCCTCGCGGCACATGATCTCGGCCGCGTCCTGGTCGACCAGGTAGTCGCCGCCCTTGATGGTGTCGAAGGTGTGCCACTCCCAGTTGTCGTCCTCGACGTTGGCCAGCGCCGCGCACATGCCGCCCTGCGCGGCGCCGGTGTGGGAGCGGGTCGGGTACAGCTTGGACAGCACCGCGGTCCTGGCGCGGGTGGACGCCTCCAGCGCGGCCCGCAGCCCCGCGCCGCCCGCGCCGACGATCACCACGTCATAGGAGTGCTGCTGTGCCATCCACGTCAGCCTTTGGGGGTGAAGGTGAAGATCGTCAGCGACCCGAGCACCCAGGTGAGGCCGACCACGATGAGGTTCAGGCTCTGGTATGCCAGGCGCCGGGCGCCGCTGCGCGCGTAGTCGTCGATGATCACCCGCAGGCCGTTGCCGCCGTGCAGCAGGGCCAGCGTCAGCATGGCGAAGTCGTAGACCCGCCAGAAGGGGTTGGACCAGCGGCCGGAGACGAAGGCGAAGTCGACCCGCGAGATGCCGCCGCCGACCACGTGCATGATTGCGAAATGGCTGAGCACCAGCAGCACCAGCAGCACGCCGGAGACGCGCATGAACACCCAGGCGTAGAGCTCGTAGTCGCTGCGCCGCCGGCGCCCGGCGGCGGAGCGGGGCAGGGGGGTGGGGGCGACGTCGGCGCGCATCTCACTCCCCCCGCAGGACCTTGGCGCCGATGGCGATGACCGGCGGGACCGCCAGCGCCACGAACAGCACGGCCTGGACGTAGAGCATCTGGCGCTGCCTGGCCACGCCCTTGGACCAGAAATCGAACAGGATCACCCGCAGGCCGTTCAGCGCGTGGAAGATCACCAGCACCGCCAAGCCGATCTCGAGCAACCCGACGAACCGGGTCCGGTAGGTGCCGATGACGCGGTTGTATGCCTCGGGCGAGACGTTGACCAGGGCCGTGTCCATCACGTGCGCGAACAGGTAGAAGAGAATGGCGACGCCGGAGATCCGGTGGAGGACCCAGGTCCACATGCCCTCGCGGCCACGATAGAGCGTTCCGAGCCGCTGCATCCTCGGCAGGTCACCTCCCGGACGACACGCCCGCACCACAGCGGCCTTGACTGTACCATCGTCCCCGCAGCGGTGGTTTGGGTTGTCTTGCCTGTTCAGAAGAGGTTTGGGCCGACCGACCAAAGGTCGTAGAGTACTGCTCCGATCATGGAGCAGGCAGCCCCCGAACGGCTCATCGCCAACCGCTATGCCCTCCAGGCCACCCTGCGCCGGGGCCGGGCCGGCGTCGTCTTGCGAGCCACCGACCTGGTCACCGGCGGTGCCGTGGCGGTCGAGGAGATCGAGCCGCAAGCCGAGCCCGAGACCGAGCGCGCCGCGCGCTGGTCCCGGATCGTTCAGGGTGCCCGCGCAGCGGCGGCCGTCAACCATCCCGGCGCGCTCACCCTGCACGACGTGCTGCTCGACGGGGACCGCCTCTACGTGGTCACCGAGCTGGTCGAGGCGTTCACGCTCAGCGAGCTGATCGAGCGCCACGGCCGCCTGCCGCCGCGCCGGGTCGCGGGCATCGGCCTGCACGTGCTCGACGTGCTCGAGGCCGCCCATCGCTCCGGCTTCGCCCATCTGGACCTGCAGCCCGCGAGCGTGCTGGTGACCCCGGACGGCGCCGCCCGCCTGGCGGGCCTGGGGCTGACGGCGGTGGCCCCGCCGGCGCAGCCCATGCCCCTTCCAGCGCCGGAACAGGCCCGCGGCGAGCCGGCCGGTCCGTCCGCGGACCTGTGGGCGCTCGGCGCCACCATGTACACGGCGGTGGAGGGCGAGGCGCCCTATGGCGACGGCTGGGCACCGGCCGCGGACGCCGTCCTGTACGGGGAGCCGCGGCCGTGCGAGCACGCCGGCCCGCTCGCCCCGGTGATCGGGGCGCTGCTCGCCAGGACGCCCGCGCTGCGGCCCGCGGTCGCCGAGGTCCGCCGCCAGCTCCAGGAGGTCGCCGAGAGCGCCGGCGGCGCCGTGGGCGCCGCCGCAGCCGTCGGCCGGGCGGCCCGCGCCAGGTCCCGTCCCGGCCCGCTGCCCGGATGGCGCCAGGCGCTCGACTGGCTGCTGGACCGGCGGCGGCGGGGGCTGCTGCTCGGCGTCGCCTCGGCGCTGCTCGCGCTGGTGTCATTCGCGCTGATCGTGGCGGTCATCGGCGACCCGGCCGGCTCCGGGGTGCAGCGGCAGGCCCAGGGCGTGACCACCGTGCCCGCCCCGAGCACCTCGGCCACCACCTCGACGAGCACCTCCACCTCCACCACCACGCCGCCGAGCACCGTCCCGGCGCTGCCGGCCGGCTGGACCGTGTTCGCCGACGACCACGCGGGCTTCCGCATCGCCTATCCGGCGAGCTGGGAGGTCGTGGGCCAGGGCGACCACACGGCCGAGTTCCACGACCGCTCGCTGCCGACCTTCATGCGCGTCCAGTGGCAGGACGGGCCCGCCGGCGACCCGGTCGCGGCCGAGCAGCAGTCCTCGCAGCGGCACGCCGGCCTGCACCAGGGGAGCTACCAGCAGGTCCGGGTCGAGCAGACGATCTTCCAGGGCCGTCCGGCCGCCATGCTCGAGTTCACCTTCCTCGGCGACGGCCAGGAGCCCTTCCGTGCCCTGGAGCTCGGCGGCGACACCCCACCGGGCCAGGGCGGCCCCGGCCGCTGGGTGGCGATCGGCGTGTTCGCCCGCGAGGCCGACTGGGGCGTCGCCCAGGCGATCCTGCAAACCGCCCTCGGCTCCTTCGTCCCCCCGCCGGGGTGAGCCCGCTCGAGGTTGGGAATTCGGGACCGGGGCAGCCTCCGGCCTGGTCGCCCTCTGGGGCCATCCGGTAGCGTGGTCCGCATGCCAGACCGTGCCGCCGAACGGCTGATCGCCGACCGCTATGCCCTCCAGACCCCGATCGGGCAGGGCGGCATGGGCGTCGTCTGGGGAGCCAGGGACACCCTGCTCGGCCGCGAGGTGGCGATCAAGGAGGTCCGCCTGCCGGCGAGCATCCCGGACAGCGAGCGCGACTCGATGCGGGCGCGGGTGCTGCGCGAGGCGCGCGCGGCCGCTCGGCTCAACCATCCCGGCGCGGTGACGCTCTACGACGTCATCAACGAGCAGGGCCATGCCTTCATCGTGATGGAGCTGATCCACGCGCCCACCCTGGCGCAGACCGTCGCCACGCAGGGCCCGCTCGATCCGTCCCGGGCGGCCGCCATCGGCCTGCAGGTGGCCGGCGCCCTCGCCGCGGCCCACCAGGCCGGCATCGTCCACCGCGACGTCAAGCCCGCCAACGTGATGGTCGGCGACGACGGCACCACGCGGCTCACCGACTTCGGCATCGCGCGGGTGCAGGGCGACCCGAAGCTCACCTCGACCGGGCTGATCGTCGGCTCGCCTGCCTACATGGCGCCCGAGCAGGCAAGCGGCGAGGCCGCCGGCCCTCCCGCCGACATGTGGGGACTGGGGGCGACGCTGTACTTCGCGGTGGAGGGCCGGCCGCCGTTCGAGCGCGGCGGCTCGATCGCCACCATGGCCGCGGTGGTCAACGACGCGCCGCGCCCGCCGCGGCGCGCGGGCACGCTCGGCCCGATCATCAGCTCCCTGCTGTCCAAGTCTCCCGAGGCCCGCCCGACCGCCGATGCGCTGCGCCAGCAGCTCGAGTGGATGGTGGCGGCCCAGGGCGGGGCGGCCGGGGTCCGCCCGCCCGGCGCGCCACCGCCGGCCGCGAGGCCCGGTCCCTCCCGCCCGGGCTACCCGGGCCCTGGGCACTCCCGGCCGGGCCAGCCGGCCCGCCCGGTCTCGCGGGCGACGGCCACGCTGCCCGGCCACCCGGTCGCCGACCTGGGCGCCGAGAGAGCGGACCCGACCGAGCGACAGGAGAGCAGCCAAGCGCCAGGGTGGCCGCCGGGCCATAGCAGCCGCCGCGGGCCGAGCCTGCGCTGGCCTGACCTGCGCTGGCCTGGGCACCGCCGGCTCGGCGCCGCCGTGGCCGTCGCGCTGGCGGCCGCGATCGCGCTGGCGGCCGCGACCCTCGGCCTCCGCGGCGCCTTCTCAGGAGACGGGGACCGTGGCGGGCGCGCGGCCTCGCGCGGGTCCGGCACGAGCGTCACCACCGCGCCGGCGCCGAGCGCCACCACCGCGCCGCGGACGCCCTCGACCAGCGCCGGGCCCGGGCAGGTCCCGCCCGGCTGGATCGGCTTCCGGCACCCGACCGGCGCCTACAGCCTGGCCTACCCGCGCGGCTGGCACATCTCCACCTCGAACGGCGGCAACAACGACACCGATCTGCGCGCTCCTGGTGGGCTGCTGCTCAGGGTCCAGTCCAGCGACCACCCGCGCGACCCGATGCAGGCATGGAGGCAGTTCGAGCGCAGCTTCGCCAGCTCCCACGGGCGGCAGGGCTACCGGCGCATCGCGCTGGAGTCCGGCCGCTACAACGGTCTCGACGCGGCCGTGTGGGAGTTCAGCTATGTGCTGGACGGGCAGCCGGTCCGGGCCCGCGACGTGACCTTCAAGAGCGCCGACGGGCGCTGGGGCTACGCGGTCCTGCTCCAGGCACCCGAGCGGCGCTGGTCCGAGTCGCAGGCCGCCGGCGCCGAATTCGAGCGCGCCTTCACCGTGCTCGGCTGAGGCGGCGCGAGCATCCAGAGCCGTTGGGGCATAGCCAACTCGGCGCGGAGACGATAGGGTGCGACGGCATGGTGCAGGATGTCGTGGGTCGCCGCCGCCGGGTCGTCGCCGGCCGTTACGAGCTCGGGTCGCAGCTCGGTGAGGGCGGCGTGGGCGTGGTATGGCGGGCGGAGGACACCCTGCTGGGGCGCCCGGTCGCCATCAAGGAGGTCGAGCTGCCGCCCGCGGTCCGTGAGGAGCAGCGGACCGCGCTGCGCGCAAGGGTGATCCGCGAGGCCCGCGCAGCCGCGCGACTCAGCCACCCCGGCGCGGTCACCCTGTTCGACGTGGTCCAGGACGCGGGCCAGGACTTCATGGTCATGGAGCTGGTGGAGGCGCCCAACCTGGACCAGCTCGTCGCCGAGCGCAGCCCGCTCGACCCCCGCCAGGCGGCCGCGATCGGCCTGCGGCTGCTGGCGACCCTCGAGGCGGCGCACCGGGCCGGCATCGTGCACCGGGACGTCAAGCCCAGCAACGTGCTGGTGCGCGAGGACGGCACCACCAAGCTCACCGATTTCGGGACCGCCTCCCTGACCGGCGACCCGGAGCTGACCGCGACCGGGGTCGTGGCGGGCTCGCCGGCGTTCATGGCGCCCGAGCAGATCAAGGGCCTGGAGGTCGGGCCACCCACCGACCTGTGGGCGCTCGGGGCGACGCTGTACTTCGCGGTCGAGGGGGAACCTCCGTTCCGGTCGGCCAAGGTGCAGTTCGACGTGGTGAACGCGATCGTCAACGACCAGCCGCGCCCGCCGCGCCGCCTCGGCCCGCTCGCCCCGGTGATCGAGCGGTTGCTGGCCAAGGAGCCGGCGGAGCGCCCGGGCTCGGCCGACGTCTGGTACCTGCTGCGGCGGGTGGCGGCAGGGCAGCCGCTCGACGGCGCGCCGCCAGCCGAGCCGGCGGCAGCGGAGGCCGCCGAGACGGCGGGGCGGCCGGACATCGGGACGTGGCTCCGCCGCCGCCGGCGCTGAACCTCCCGATCGGGCAGCTGACCGCCCTGGAGCTGACCTGGCCTGGCCGCGGTGTGGTCCGTCCCGGTCGCCAGAAGCCTGGGGTTACCCTTGCTTCTGGCGACAGGAGGCGATGATGGGCACAGACGAGCAGCGCTGTACCGACTCCGGCATCCCGATCAAGGTGGTGTACGGCCCAGAGGACATGGCGGGCTTCGACCCCGAGCAGGCGCTCGGCGAGCCCGGGCGCGATCCCTTCACCCGCGGCATCCACCCGACCATGTACCGCAGCCGCGCCTGGACCATGCGCCAGTACGCCGGCTTCGGCTCGGCGACCGAGACCAACGCTCGCTTCCGCTACCTGCTCGACCGCGGCCAGACCGGCCTGTCGGTGGCGTTCGACCTGCCGACCCAGATGGGTTACGACTCCGACCATCCCATGGCCGCCGCCGAGGCTGGCAGGGTCGGCGTCGCGATCGACTCCCTGGCCGACATGCGCAGGCTCCTCGAGGGGATCCCGCTCGGCAAGGTCTCCACCTCGATGACGATCAACGCGCCGGCGGCGATCCTGCTGCTGCTGTACCAGCTCGTCGGGGAGGAGCAGGGGACCGATCCGGCGGAGCTGACCGGCACCGTCCAGAACGACGTGCTCAAGGAGTACATCGCCCGCGGAACCTACATCTACCCACCAAGGGCGAGCCTGCGCATCACCACCGACCTGTTCGCCTACTGCGCCCGCCACCTCCCCCGCTTCAACACCATCTCGATCTCCGGCTACCACATGGCCGAGGCCGGCGCGACCGCTGTGCAGGAGGTGGCCTTCACCCTCTCCGACGCCATCGCCTACGTGCAGGCGGCACTGGACGCAGGGCTGGAGGTGGACGCCTTCGCGCCGCGGCTGTCGTTCTTCTTCGTCGCCCGCACCACCCTGTTCGAGGAGGTCGCCAAGTTCCGCGCCGCGCGGCGCGTCTGGGCCGACATCATGGCCAGCCGCTTCGGCGCCAGGGACCCGCGCTCGCGCATGCTGCGCTTCCACACCCAGACCGCTGGCGTCCAGCTCACCGCGCAGCAGCCGCTGAACAACGTGGTCCGGGTCGCCTACCAGGCCCTCGCCGCGGCCCTGGGCGGGACCCAGTCGCTGCACACCAACGCCTACGACGAGGCGCTCGCCCTGCCGAGCGAGTCAGCCGCGCGGCTGGCGCTGCGCAGCCAGCAGGTGCTCGCCAACGAGACGGGCGTCGCCGACACCGTCGATCCCCTCGCCGGGTCGTACTTCATCGAGCGCCTCACCGACGAGATCGACGGGCGAGCGCGTGAGCTCATCGCCGAGGTCGACCGGTTGGGTGGGGCGGTGGCCGCGATCGAGCGCGGCTTCCAGAAGGAGCAGATCGAGCGTTCCGCCTACCAGGAGCTCCAGGCGGTCGAGTCGGGCGGCAAGGTGGTGGTGGGCGTCAACCGCTACACCGAGGGCGAGGAGGAGCCGGTGAGCCTGCTCCATCTCGACCCCACCATCGCCGAGGCGCAGGCCAAGTCGCTGGCCGAGGTGCGTGCCCAGCGCGACGCCCGCGCGGTGCTCGCCGCCCTGGACGACCTGCGCGACGCCGCCGCGGGCCAGGACAACCTGCTGGTGCCGATGCGCGAGGCGCTGCGGCGCATGGCAACCGTCGGCGAGGTCAGCGACGTCCTCCGCGAGGTTTTCGGGGTCTACCGTCCTCCAGCCACCTTGTGAGCGTGTGGCACCCGCGTTTCCACCATGGTTTGTGGAGGTAAGCAAGTATCCGTCCGGTGTCGGCCGGGTCGCACCGTCGGCCCCCGTCTGGAGGAACTGCTTACGATGTCTGACACGCTCCAGTTCGTCATCTATCTGGCCGCTTTTCTCTGTTTCCTGGTGGCCGCCTTCGGCATCCGCACCAGCTGGGCGGGTCGCCTGAACCTCATCGGCCTCGGCCTCGCCCTGTGGGTGTTCATCCCGCTGGTGATCACCCTCCGAAGGATCACCTGACCGTGCCCGGCATGGGTACCATCGGGTCATGAACATCGTGATCATCGGTGGTGGGCCGGGCGGCTACGAGGCCGCTCTGGTCGCGGCGGAGCTGGGCGCGGACGTCACCGTCGTCAACGACGAGGGGCTCGGCGGCAACTGCGTCCTGTGGGACTGCGTGCCGTCGAAGACCCTCCTCAGCTCGGCCCAGGCGTTCTCGACCCTCGAGACCGCGCCGGCGCTCGGCGTTCACTTCCAGGGGGTGCCGCGCCGCGCCGTGCCGACCTACGAGGTCGATCTGGCGACCATCATGGACCGCGTCCGCGACCTCGCCAACGCCCAGTCAGAGGACATCCGCAAGCGGGTGGTGGCCGAGGGGGCCCGGTCCGTGAAGGGCACGGGGCGCATCGTGGACCCGCACGTGGTCGAGGTGCGCGACGGGAGCCGGCTGGTCGAGCGGCTGGACTGCGACGCCATCCTGATCGCCACCGGCTCCGGCCCGCGCAGGCTGTCCACCGCGCCCACCGACGGCGAGGTGATCCTCTCCAGCCGGGACGTCTACAGCCTCAAGGAGGTTCCCGAGCGGCTGGTGGTCATCGGCGCCGGCGCCACCGGGGCGGAGTACGCCACCGCCTTCCTGCGCTTCGGCTCCAAGGTCACCTTCGTGGTCAGCCGTGACCGCGTCCTGCCCGCCGAGGACGAGGACGCCGCCATGGTCATCGAGGAGGTGTTCCGTCGCCGCGGCCTGGACACGGTCAAGAACGCCCGGGCGACCATGGTGGAGCGGAACGGCGACCACGGCATCGTCCATCTCCAGGACGGCGGCACGGCGGAGGGAACCCACGTCCTGCTCACCATCGGCCAGGTCCCGCAGACCTCCGGGCTCGGCCTGGAGGAGGTCGGCGTGCGCCTCGACGGCAACGGCGGGGTGACGGTCGACGGCGTGAGCCGCACCACCGTGCCGAACATCTACGCCGCCGGGGACGTGACCGGCAAGCTGATGCTCGCGTCGGTGGCGGCGATGCAGGGCCGCATCGCCATGTGGCACCTGCTGGGCCAGGCGGTGTCGCCGCTGCGCTGGGACGCGGTGGCGGCCACGATCTTCACCGACCCGCAGATCGCCACGGTCGGCCTGTCGGAGCAGCGGGCCGCCAGGGCCAACATCGAGGTCGTGACCGAGCGGCTGCCGCTGTCGAGCAACTCGCGCGCCAAGATGTCCAACCAGGGGGACGGCTTCGTCAAGCTGCTGGCCCGTCCGGGCTCGGGCACGATCGTGGGCGGCGCGGTGGTCGCCGGCTACGCCTCCGACCTGATCGCCCCGGTCTCGCTCGCCTGCTTCAACCGGGTCACCGCGAGCCAGCTCTCGCAGGCATTCCAGATCTACCCTTCCTTCGCGGGCTCGGTCCAGGAGTGCGCCCGCCTCCTCGCCGGCCGGGTCCAGGGCGGCTACCGCTACTGACTGGAGGGGCTCATGGCTGGCGACCACACCGGTGGGCTGCCAGAGCTCGTCTACGCCCAGGTCTCGCCCCGGTCGGTCGGCGGCGTCTCGATGTTCGAGGCCGCCACGATCACCCAGGACACCGCGGCCGGGTACGTCTCGGAGCCGGAGCTGGCCAGTCGGACCGCGGCGCAGCTCAGCGCCGCGGGCTTCCAGGTGCTCCAGGTCGCCCCGCAGACCGTCAACGTCGCCGCGCCGCCGGGTCTCTACGAGGCTTTCTTCCAGACCAGGCTGCTCGCCGAGGAGCGGCCGGTGCTCAAGCCGGGCCAGCTCGAGTCCACGGCGACCTTCGTGGAGTGCCCCGAGACCGGCCTGCCCGGCCTGATCGACGCCTCGCACAGCCCGGTCGCCAGCCTGGTCGAGGGGGTCGCGATCGAGCGGCCGGTGTACGCCCACGAGCTGCCGCTTCCCCCGCGAGTGCGGTACTGGCACCTGAACGTGCCGGGCGACCTGACGCTCGCCCTCGACGCCGACCGCGCCCACCGGGCCGGCCTGACCGGTCGAGGGGTGCGGCTCGCCATGATCGACTCCGGCTGGTACCGGCACCCGTATTTCGAGGCGCGCGGCTACCGCGCTTCGGTGGTGCTCGGGCCGGGCGCAGCCGACCCGGCCAGCGACGAGCAGGGCCACGGCACCGGCGAGTCGGCCAACGCGCTGGCGCTGGCGCCGGACGTGGACTTCACCATGGTGAAGATGAGCCCCGTGAACTCGATCGGGGCGTTCGGCGCGGCCGCCCTGCTGGACCCGCCGCCGCAGGTGATCAGCTGCAGCTGGGGCTCGGACGTGCGTGACGGCCCGCTGGGCGCGGCCGACCAGGCACTGGCGGCGGCGATCGCGCTGGCGGTGGCCGGCGGCACCGTGGTGGTGTGCTCGGCGGGCAACGGCCACTTCAGCTTCCCGGGCCAGCACCCGGACGTGGTCTCGGCCGGCGGGGTCTTCGTCGAGCGGGACGGGCGGTTGCGGGCCTCGGACTACGCCAGTGGTTTCGAGAGCAAGGTGTACCCGGGCCGCAAGGTGCCCGACGTCTCGGGGGCGGTGGGCATGCTGCCCCATGCCGCCTTCCTGATGCTGCCGGTCCAGCCTGGCTGCCACATCGACCGCGAGCTCGGCGGGAGCGGCTATCCGCGGCACGACCGCACCGGCGTGGAGGACGGCTGGGCAGCCTTCAGCGGCACCTCGGCGGCGGCGCCTCAGGTCGCCGGGGTCTGTGCCCTGGTACGGCAGGCGCACCCGGCGCTGTCGCCGGACGCCATCCGCGACCTGCTCGGCCGCACGGCCCGCGACGTTGCCAGGGGCAGCAACCACCCGCGCATGGGAGCGCATGCGGCGGGCAATGGCTATGACCTGGCGACCGGCCACGGCCTGGTGGACGCGTGGTCGGCCGTGCGGGCGGCCCGCGGCTCCGGCCCGGGTGCCGTGGCTCGCCAGGGCGAATGACGGGAGGGGACGCACGTGGGTGACGGCGTTGACGCCATCGTCGTCGGCGGAGGCCACAACGGCCTGGTCGCGGCCGCCTACCTTGCGCGGGAGGGCCTGCGCACGGTGGTCCTGGAGGCGCGCGAGGTGGTCGGCGGCGCGGCGGTCACCGAGCGGCCCTGGGGTCCCGACTACCGGGTGACCTCGCTCTCCTACGTGGTCAGCCTGCTGGCACCCGGCCTGGTCCGCGAGCTCGGCCTCGAGCGCCATGGCTACAAGGTCCACCCGCAGGGCCCGTACTTCGTGCCATACGCCGGCGGCGGCTACCTGCAGCTTCCCGACGACCCGGAGCGTCGCCGCGCGCAGATCGCCAGGTTCTCCACGCGCGACGCCGACGCCATGGAGCGCTGGGACGCCTGGATGCACGATCTCGCCGGTGTGCTCGGCCCGCTGCTCTCGGAGATCCCGCCGCGGCTCGGCTCCCGCCGCCCCGCGGACCTCGCCGCCCAGGCCCGCCTGGTGTGGCGCCTGCGGAAGATGGACCAGCGCGACGTCGCCGACGCCACGCGCCTGTTCACCATGAGCATCGCCGACCTGCTCGAGGAGTTCTTCGAGTCGCCCGAGCTGCAGGGCGTGCTGGCCGTGAGCGGTGTGATCGGCACCTGGGCCGGCCCGCGCTCGGCCGGCACCGCCTACGTCATGGCCCACCACCACATCGGCGACGTCGGCGACGGCAAGCTGGGCGGCTGGGGCTTCCCCGAGGGTGGCATGGGCGCCGTCAGCCGCGCCCTTGCCGCCGCGGCAGCCTGCTCCGGTGCCGAGGTGCGCACCGGCGCCCGTGTGGCCCGCATCACGACCGCGCGTGGCCGGGTCACCGGGGTGGTGCTGTCCAGCGGCGAGGAGCTGCGGTCCGACCTGGTGATCGCCGCCGTCCATCCCAGGATCGCCTTCCTCGAGCTGGTCGAGCGCGACGAGCTGCCCGCCGAGTTCGTCGGCGACATCGAGCGCTGGAGGACCCGCAGCGGGGTGGTCAAGGTCAACCTCGCGGTCGACAGGCTGCCGGAGTTCGCGGCCAAGCCCGGCCTGGACCCCGAGGTCCACGGCGGGACGATCGTCCTGGCCGAGTCGCTCGACGACATCGAGGGCGCGTTCCAGGACGCGGTGTCCGGGCGGCCCGCGGCCACGCCCTTCGCGGACATCTGCATCCCATCGGTGTTCGATCGCACGCTGTGCCCGGAGGGTCACCACGTCGTGTCGATGTTCACCCAGTGGGTGCCGCACGGATGGGCCGGCGAGCCCATGGATGAGGGGCTGGAGGCGCACGCCGACCGGGTCGTGGCGCGGGTGGAGGCGGTCGCGCCCGGCTTCACCGGCTCGATCCTGCACCGCCAGGTCATCGGCCCCTGGCGGATGGAGCACGACTACGGCCTGGTCGGCGGGAACATCTTCCACGGCGAGCTGTCGCCCAGCCAGCTTTTCCACACCCGCCCCGCCGCCGGCTACGCCGACTACCGCACTCCGGTCCGGGGCCTGTACCAGGCCGGCTCGGCGACCCACGGCGGCGGTGGGGTGACCGGCATCCCCGGGCGCAACGTGGTCAGGCAGGTCCGGCGCGACCTGCGGGCCGCCCGCTGGCGCGCAGGGGCGGGCCGCGGGGTGGGCTGGCACGGTAGGCCGGGCCGGCCGGGCCCTCAGCGTTGCCGATGACATTATGCTGGTGACTGATCGATCAGCTCAGGCCTGGAGGGTCCGTGCCGCCCGACGCTGCCGCCGCGCCGTTCACCGCCGCCGCGCTCGATGAGGCGCTGCTCGACTTCGGGCGCAGCCGCATGCTGCCGCGGGCCGCCTACACCTCGGAGCGGGTCCTGGCGTTCGAGCTCGAGCGCCTGTTCGCCGGTTCGTGGGTGTGCGCCGGCCGGGCCGAGGACCTGGGGGCGCCGGGCAGCCAGCGCGCCCTGCTCGCGGGCAACGTCGGCGTGCTGGTGGTGCGCGGCGGCGACGGCGCGCTGCGCGCGTTCGCCAACGTCTGCCGCCACCGCGGCCACGAGCTGCTCACCACGGGGACGGCCGCGCTGGCCCGCTCGATCGTGTGCCCCTACCACGCCTGGAGCTATCAGCTCGACGGGTCGCTGCGGGCCGCTCCCGGCTTCCGCGCCGTGCCCGGGTTCGAACCGGCCGGGCACGGCCTCGTACGCCTGCCGCTGGAGGTCTGGCACGGCTTCGTGATGGTCAACGGCTCGGGTGGTGCGCCCGCGCTCGCCGACCACGCCGGCGCGCTCGAGGGGCTGGTCGCGCCATACCACCCCGAGCGACTGAAGGCCACGGCGAGCCATGAGTACCTGGTCGAGGCAAACTGGAAAGTCGTCTGCGAGAATTTCCACGAGTGCTACCATTGCCCCCGGATCCACCCGGAGCTGTGCCAGGTGAGCCCGCCCTCCAGCGGGAGCAACCACGACCTGCCCGGCGCGTGGATCGGTGGCTCGATGGACCTGCGCGACGGCGTGGCCACCATGTCGCTCGACGGGCACAGCGGTGGCGTGCCGATCGAGGGCATCGAGGGGCGGCGCCTGCGCACCGTGGAGTACCTGCACCTGCTGCCGAACCTGCTGCTCAGCCTGCACCCCGACTACCTCATGACCCACCTGGTGCAGCCGCTCGGCCCGACCGGCTGCCGGATCACCTGCAGCTGGTACTTCCCGCCCGCGGCGGCCGCCCGGCCCGGCTTCGACCCGGCCTACGCGGTGGAGTTCTGGGACCGCACCAACCGGCAGGACTGGGCCGCCTGCGAGTCGGTGCAGCGAGGGCTGGCCAACCCGCACTTCCGTCCCGGCCCGCTGGCGCCCAACGAGGACGCCGTCTACCGCTTCGTCACCATGATCGCGCGTGCCTACCTCGACGACGACGGCGGCGGGGGCGCTGCCGCCGGGCGGGGCCGCCGGAGGCCGGAGCGCCTACCCTAGAGGAAGCCGTGCCTGCCGGGGAGGGAGCGCCATGACAGGGAGCACCACGACACGACTCGTGGTGGGGACGACCAAGGGACTCTACGAGGTGGAGGCGAGCGGGGCCGGTTCGGAGGCGCGGGCCGATGGCGGGCCGCTCGCCGACCGCGAGGTGGTGGCGCTCGCTCTGGAGGGTGGGACGCTGTGGGCGGTGGCCGACAGGCAGGCGCTGCTGCGCCAGCAGCCGGCCGGGCCGTGGGACGAGGTCGCCGGTGCAGGGTCCTTTGAGCTGACCTGCCTGCTGCCGAGCTCGTTCGGGCTGCTGGTGGGCGCCGAGGAGGCGCACCTGCTGCGCTTGGAAGAGGGATCGCTCGAGCCATTGGAGTCGTTCGAGCGGGTAGAGGGGCGCGAGACGTGGCACACCCCCTGGGGCGGGCCGCCCGCGGTGCGCTGGCTGACCCAGGACCGGGCCGGCAGGCTGCACGTCAACGTGCACGTCGGCGGCATCCCCCGCTCGGCGGACGGGGGCGGCACCTGGACGCCCACCATCGAGGTCGACGCCGATGTCCACCAGGTGCTCGCGCATCCCAGCCGCGAGGACCTGGTCGTGGCCGCGACCGCGGTCGGGCTCGCGGTGACCGAGGATGGCGGTGACCACTGGCGGTTCGAGCGTGCCGGCCTGCACGCCGCCTACTGCCGAGCTGTGGCGTTCTGCGACGGCGCGGTCCTGGTCAGCGCCTCGACGGGACCGTCGGGACGGCGAGCCGGCCTCTACCGGGCACCGCTCGACGACGTCTCGAGGTTGCAGCGGTGCAGCGCCGGTCTACCCGAGTGGTTCGACGCCAACATCGATACCGGCTGCCTGACGGGCGCCGGCACCACCGCCGCGTTCGGCACTCCGGACGGATCGGTCTACCTGTCGCATGACGCAGGCGCCTCCTGGGGGCAGGTCATCGCAGGTCTCCCTCCCGTGCGCTCGGTGCTCCCCGGCACCGGGTAGCCCTGGGACGGGCGACCCGCCAGAGACGGGCGACCCGCCAGAGACGTCAGCGCGGCAGCCAGAACACCTTGCCGCGAAGGGCGAGGTAGCCGAGGCCGGCGACCGTGTCGATCAGGAAGTGGGCGATGACCAGGGCGGTCGTGCGTCCGCGGCGCTGGTAGACCCGACCGAAGAAGAGGCCGAGGGCCAGGTTGCCGACGAAGCCCCCATATCCCTGGTAGAGGTGGTAGGCGCCGCGAAGCAGCGCACTCGCCCACAACGCCCGCCCCTGGGACCAGCCGAGCTGGTCGAGCCGGCGCAGCAGGTAGCCACAGACGATCACCTCCTCGAGCAGCCCACTGCGGGCGGCGCCGAGCAGGAGCACCGGGATCGTCCACCAGTGCCCGAGCGGCGGCACCGGCACCACCGACCGGTTGACGCCCAGCTCGACCGCCGCGACGTAGACGCCGAGCCCGACCGCGCCCACCACCGCGGCCAGGGCGATCCCCCAGCCGGTGTCGGCGAGCGGGTGCCGCCCGTCCAGCCCGATGCTGGCGGCCGACTGCCGTGAGCGGCCCAGGAAGTGGAGCGCGAGCAGCACCGGGACGAGGGAGGTCGCCACGTCGAGGACCTGGTAGGCCAGGCCGACGTTGGAGTACAGCGGCGCCGCCACCCCGCGGAGCGGCGCCGACACCAGGGCCACCAGCGCGTATGCCGCCGAGGCGGCCAGCGACAGGCCGAGGACCAGCAGCACCTCGTCGCGCAGCACACGGCGTGGCGGCAGCTCGGGGCCGCCGGGCACCACGCCAGGGGCGCCAAGGTCGGCGCCGGAGGATGACACGGGTTCGGAGACGTCGCGCATGAGCCTGCGTCCAGCGTACTTGGGTCCCAGTACAACCGCGTAGGCATTACCCCTGTGGACAACGGGGCGGTCTATCGAGCTGATCGGCTACGCTTGACCACATGGACCGCGATTTTCTGTCTGCACTCCGGGAACGGGTCCTCGTCTTCGACGGGGCCATGGGCACCATGCTGCATGCCGCCAACCTCACCCTGGACGACTATCAGGGCCTGGAAGGCTGCAGCGAGATCCTCTGCGTCAGCCGGCCCGACGTGGTACGGGGCGTCCACGCCGCCTACCTCGAGGCCGGGTCGGATGCGGTCGAGACCAATTCCTTCGGCGCCAGCGCGATCGTGCTCGGCGAATACGACATCGCCGACCGCGTGGTCGAGCTGAATCGGGTCGCCGCCCGCCTGGCCCGCGAGGTGGTCGACGACTTCCAGGCTGACGGGCGGCCGCGCTGGGTGATCGGCTCGATGGGGCCGGGCACGAAGCTGCCGACGCTCCTCCACACCACCTTCGACGTGCTGCGCGCCACCTATACCGAGCAGGCGCTCGGCCTGATCGACGGCGGTGCCGACGTGCTGATCGTCGAGACCTGCCAGGACCTGCTCCAGGTGAAGGCGGCGGTGGCCGGGGCGTTCGCGGGCATGCGGCGGACCGGGCGCCGCGTGCCACTGATCGTGCAGGTCACGGTCGAGACCACCGGCCAGATGCTGCTGGGCTCGGATATCGCGGCCGCGCTGACCGCGATCGAGCCGCTCGGCGCCGACGTCATCGGCATGAACTGCGCCACCGGCCCCGCGGAGATGGGCGAGCACCTGCGCTACCTCTCGCAGCACACGCGCACGCTGCTGTCCTGCCAGCCGAACGCCGGTCTGCCCGAGCTGCGCGGCGGCCTGCCGTACTACCCGCTGACGCCGTCGCAGCTCGCCCAGTCACACGACCGCTTCGTCGCCGAGTTCGGCGTGAACGTGGTCGGCGGCTGCTGCGGGACCACGCCTGACCACATCCGCGAACTGGTCGACGCGGTCGGCGGTCGCCAGCCCGCCCACCGGCGGCCGACCCACGAGCCCGCGGTCGCCAGCCTGTACCAGTCGGTGCCGCTCGATCAGGAGACCGCCTACCTGACGGTGGGCGAGCGCTGCAACGCCAACGGCTCGCGCAAGTTCCGCGACCTGATGCTGGCCGGCGACTTCGACGGCATGATCGGCGTCGCCAAGGAGCAGATCCGCGAAGGCGCGCACGTGCTGGACGTGTGCGTCGACTACGTGGGCCGCGACGGCGCGCCGGACATGGACGCGCTGCTCCAGCGGCTGGCACAGCAGTCGACCGCGCCGATCATGCTCGACTCGACCCAGGCGGACGTGATCGAGGCCGGGCTCAAGCGTCTGGGCGGTCGCGCGATCATCAACTCGATCAACCTCGAAGACGGTGAGGCCCGCATGGCCGCCGTCTGCCCGCTCGTCAAAGAGTACGGCGCCGCGGTGGTGGCGCTGCTCATCGACGAGGAGGGCCAGGCGCGCGACGTCGAGTGGAAGCTGCGGATCGCCCATCGCATCCACGACCTCGCCATCGAACGGTACGGGCTGGCTCCCGAGGATCTGTTGTTCGACGCGCTCACCTTCCCGCTGGGGTCGGGGCAGGAGGACCTGCGCGGCGACGCCATCGCCACCCTGGAGGCGATCCGCCGGATCAAGGCCGAGATGCCCGGGGTGCGGACGATCCTGGGCGTCTCCAACGCGTCGTTCGGCCTCTCCCCGGCGGCACGACAGGTGCTCAACTCGGTGTTCCTGCACGAGGCGCGCGAGGCCGGGCTGGACGCCGCGATCGTCTCACCGGCCAAGATCCTGCCGATGCACCGCATCGACGACGAACCGCGCCAGGTCGCCCTCGACCTGATCTACGACCGCCGGCGTCAGGGGTACGACCCGCTGCAGCGGTTCATGGCGCTGTTCGAGGGCAAGGAGGCGACCCGCTCGGCCAGCGCCGAGGACCTCGCCGCCCTCCCGTTGGACGAGCGCCTCAAGCGCCGCATCATCGACGGCGTTCGCGAGGGCTTGGAAGGCGACATCCAGGAGGCCATGGGCGACCGCTCGCCGCTGGCGATCATCAACGAGGTGCTGCTCGACGGCATGAAGACCGTTGGCGACCTGTTCGGCGCCGGCGAGATGCAGCTTCCCTTCGTGCTGCAGTCGGCCGAGGTGATGAAGGCGGCGGTGGCGCTGCTGGAGCCGCACATGGAGCGGGAGGACCAGGGCGGCAAGGGCAGCGTCGTGCTCGCCACGGTCAAGGGCGATGTCCACGACATCGGTAAGAACCTGGTGGACATCATCCTCACCAACAATGGCTACACAGTCCACAACCTGGGCATCAAGCAGCCGATCTCGTCGATCATCCAAAAGGCGGAGGAGATCGCGGCCGACGCCATCGGCATGTCGGGTCTCCTGGTCAAGTCCACCGTGGTGATGCGCGAGAACCTCGAGGAGCTGAACGCTCGCGGCCTGGCTGGCTACCCGGTGCTCCTGGGCGGTGCCGCGCTGAACCGGACCTACGTCGAGGGCGACCTGCGACAGGTCTACAAGGGTCGGGTGTTCTACTGCCGCGACGCCTTCGCCGGCCTCCACGTGATGGACCAGCTCCGCGAGGAGCGCGTGAAGGGCGTCAGGGCGGACAAGGAGGCGCCGCGCGCCCCGCGGGTGCCCAGGACCCAGCCGCGCGGGCCGTCGCCCGTTCCGCCCGACACCGGCGAGGTCGCCCGCTCCGACGTGCGCCTCGACGTGCCGGTGCCGACCCCGCCGTTCCTGGGCGAGTCGCGCATCGTCAAGGGCATCCCGGTGCGCGAGATCGCCGCGTACCTCAACGAGTCCGCCCTGTTCCGCGGGCAGTGGCAGCTCCGCCCGTCCGGTGGCAAGGAGGGCTGGCAGCGGCTGCTCGAGACGGAGGCGAGGCCGCGGCTGCGCGCGCTGCTCGACGAGGCCATTGCCGAGCAGGTCCTGCGCCCGGCGGTGGTCTACGGCTACTTCGCCTGCAACTCGCAGGGCAACGACCTGATCGTCTGGCGGGACGACGGCTCGGAGTGGGTGCGCTTCGGCTTCCCGCGGCAGCGGCGCGACCGGCGCCTGTGCATCGCCGACTTCTTCCGTCCGGTGGAATCCGGGGAGCGGGACGTGGTGGCCTTCCACGTCGTCACGATGGGCCTGGAGGCGTCCGAGGCCACCGCCCGGCTGTTCGCGGCCGACCGCTACCGGGAGTACCTTGAGCTACACGGGATCACCGTCGAGATGGCCGAGGCGCTGGCCGAGTACTGGCACCGGCGCATCCGGGAGGAGCTGCACATCGCCGGCGACGACGCCGGCGACCTGGAGGGGTTGTTCGACCTCGGCTACCGGGGGGCGCGCTACTCGTTCGGCTACCCGGCTTGCCCGGATCTCGAGCAACAGGAAAAGATCTTCGAGCTGCTCGAGCCCGGGCGGATCGGGGTCGAGCTGTCAGAGGAGTACCAGCTCCATCCGGAGCAGTCCACCTCGGCGATCGTCGTGCACCATCCCGAGGCGATCTATTTCAACGCACGCTAGGGCCCGGAGGGCCGCGAGCGAGCGAAGCGGTACACCCGCCGCCCGGTGGGTGAAGTCTGGAAGACAGAGGACTGGAGCGACGCGAGTAGCGATGAGCGCTGGCCATAGTGGCCCGTCGAGGGCCGAGCACCCAGACGTCCCGGGCGGCTAGCCAGCCCCGAGAGCCCCCCGGGCCTGCCATGACGAGGAGGTGACCGGGGTGGTTTCATCGAGCGAGCAGCTCTTTGTCTCGCGCTTGGCCCGCCTGCCGGTGCGAGCGCCAAGCGGAGAGATGATCGGTCGGATCGCCGACGTCGTGATCGCCAGAGCCGCCCCGGGCTCACCGCCAGTGGTGCTCGGACTCACGGTCTGGGTCCAGCGCCGGCCGATCTTCATCGGCATGGGCCGGGTCAGGGAGCTGGACGCGAGCGGCGCCATGCTCAGCACCGGCACGGTCAACCTCCGCCCCTTCGAGCTGCGCGCGGGCGAGACGCTGGTGCTCGGCGAGCTGGTGGACTCCCGCGTGCGGCACCGCGAGACGGGCAAGGAGTACCGCATCAACGACGTGGCCATCGGCCTGGTCCGCGAGGGCTGGGTGGTCAGCGCCCTGGACGTGCTCGAGCCGGGATCGGGGCTGCGGCCCTGGCGCCGGGCCCGGCATGTGCGCCTGACCTGGGACATGGTGGCCGGTCTGGAGGCCGGGGCGTCGGCCGAGTCGCGCCTTGCCGCACTGGCCGACCTGCGGCCCGCGGACGTGGCGGCCGCGTTGCTCGCGCTGCCCGCCAAGACGCGCGAGGACATGGCCTCCGAGCTGGACGACGACCGCCTGGCCGCCACGCTGGAGCAGTTGCCCGAGGAGGTCCAGGCAGGTCTGCTCGCCCATCTGGACGACGAGCGCGCCGCCGACGTCCTGGAGGCCATGGACCCCGACGACGCGGCCGACGTTCTCGGCGAGATGTCCGAGGCCAACCGCGCCCGGCTGCTGGCGCTCATGGTCCCCGAGGAAGCCGAGCCAGTGCGCCGGCTGCTGGTCTACGACGAGGAGACAGCCGGTGGGCTGATGACCACCGAGCCGGTGATCATGCGGGCCGGCGATACCGTGGCCGAGGCGCTGGCGCGCATCCGCGACCCGGACCTGCCGCCGGCGCTGGCCGGGCAGGTGTTCGTGGTGCGCCCGCCGACCCAGACGCCGACCGGCCGCTACCTCGGCGTGGCACACTTCCAGCGCCTGCTGCGGGAACTGCCGGGGAACCCGCTCGGCTCCTGCGTCGACACCGACCTGGACGTGCTCCCGCCCAACCTGCCGACCAGGCGGGTCGCCGAGTACCTGGCCACCTACGACCTGCTGGCAGCACCCGTGTGCGACCAGCAGTCGAGGCTGCTCGGGGCGGTGTCGGTCGACGACGTCCTCGACCACCTGCTGCCGCCGGCCTGGCGGCGCGGCCCGATCCGCACGCGCAGGAACGGCAACGGCGGCAGCGGCAACGGCCGGGACGGCAACGGCGGCAGCAAGAGCGGGGGCGAGCCGATGGAGCACGTGGGGTGAGCGTGATACCACGCCAGATACGGCGCCGCTCCAGCCTGACGGCGCCGCGGCGGCCGACCCCCCGGTTCGCCCTCTACTACGACCCGGATGCGTTCGGGCGCTTCTCCGAGGCCATCGCCCGGTTCCTCGGCACCGCCAGGTTCCTGGTGTTCCAGACCGTCGTGGTGGCCGGCTGGCTCGCCTACAACGGGCTCATGCAGCACCTCGGCCACAGGACCTTCGACCCCTACCCGTTCATCCTGCTGACCCTTGCGCTGTCGCTGCAGGCGTCCTACGCCGCCCCGCTGATCCTGCTGGCGCAGAACCGCCAGGAGGAGCGCGACCGCCAGGAGATGCTGGCCGACCGGCGCGCCAACGCGCGCACTCTGGCGGACACCGAGTACCTGGCGCGCGAGCTCGCCGCGATCCGGCTGGCGCTCGGCGAGATGCCGACCCGGGACTACCTCGGCGAGGAGCTGGAGCGGCTCGAGCGCGAGATGGCCGAGCTGCGAGCCCGCCTGGACGGCAGGTACGGGCCGGGAGGGGCCGCCGCCGGGGGCTGAGCGACCGGCTCCGGGCGCTCGTGGCAGACGGCCCGCATCACCGCGCCTGGCCGCATCGCCGCGCCGGGCCCAAACCCGGGCGCAGGCGCCGCCGCGACCGCCTCCGGCCGGCCCTGCAGGCCCGCGCCCGCCGGCCACGGGTCCGCGTTGATCAGGCGGGCATGCTCCGGCCGGTCCCGCGGCTCAGGCCAGGCCCGCGCCAGCGCGCGGTTCAGCAGCCGCGTGGGCGACCCGGACGCCTCGAGCACGAACAGGTGGTAGGCGCCGTCGAGCCGGAAGGTCAGGTCCAGGCGGATGCCACGCCTGGCGAGATAGCGTCTGACCTGCTCGAAGCGCTGGCGTGACCCGGCGAGGTCCTGGAGCGCCGCCTGCGACAACTTGACGACCGCCAGGAACCTCGGCATGCGGATCCTCCAGCCTCGAACAGCAGCGCCTCCCCACAGCGCCCGCCGGGTTCGGCATCAGCTGTAAGCGAAGCGGATTCGTCCGAGTCTGGAAGTGCCACCCGTCACATGAAGCTTGTGACGTCGGTCACCGATCTCGGTCACCGCCGCTCAGAGTCCCGGGACGTCGGCGACCGAGCGGCCACGCACACGCCCGGTGCGGCGCAGCAGGTCGCGAAGGCTCACCAGCTCCCCGGCCAGGCGGCCGAGCCCTTCCGGCGGGCTGGAGCCGCCGATGGCGCGGCGGACAACGTCGAGGTGCCGTTCCAGCAGAGCCGTGAGCGGCTCGCCGACCACCGGGTCGAGCGCCATCCGGGGCAGTTGCTCCACCAGGTCACGGTAGGCCCGCTCGACGCGGCGACCTTCCTCCGCATGATCGGGGGGGACCGTCTCGGCGAGCCGGTGCCACTGGATCACCGCCTCGGCGGCGGGCTGCAGCGCCACCGCATGCTCGGCCAGCGCCAGCACGGCATCGCGGGCGGCGGGCTCCGCCGCTGCCCAGGCGGCGAGGGGGGTCGTCTCCATCGGGTGGCTCAGACCGCCTCGATGGTGGCGATGACCGCGCCGGTGGCGACGGTCTGGCCCTCGGCGACGGTGATGCCGGCGACCTTGCCGGCCTGGTGGGCGGTGACGTGGTTCTCCATCTTCATGGCCTCGAGTACCATCAGGGTCTGCCCTGGCGAAACCGTGTCGCCGTCGGCGACCAGCACTTTGACGATCGTGCCCTGCATCGGCGTCTTGACGATCTCCTTGCCCGGCCCGCCGGACTCGGCCCGGGCGCGCTCAAGCGCTTTGGGAGAGCGTGGCGTGCGCCGGCGCTCCGGCACCTTCACCGGCTCCTCCGGGATGATCGCCACGTCGAAGCGCTTGCCCTCCAGCTCGATCACCATCCGGCGGGGTGGCGCCTTCACGGTCCGCGCGCCGTCCGGCGGTCCGGCCGGCTGCAGCGAGGAGAGATCCATGCCCTGCTCCACCAGCACGGTGGAGACCTCGCCGGCGACGAATGCCGGGTGCCGCATGGCGAGCCGGTGGAAGGGGATGGTGGTGGGGACGCCCTCGATCACGAACTCGTCCAGCGCCCTGAGCATGCGCCGCCGAGCCTGCTCGCGGCTCTCGCCCCAGACGATCAGCTTGGCCAGCAGCGAGTCGTACGCCTGGGGCACGGTCCAGCCGGCCTTGGCCCCGGCGTCCACCCTGACACCAGGCCCAGAGGGCTCGCGCCAGGCGTTGACGGGCCCCGGCGCCGGCATGAAACCGCTGCCAGGGTCCTCGGCGTTGATGCGCACCTCGATGGCGTTGCCGCGCGGGCTGATGGCGTCGTAGTCGGCCGGGATGCCCTCGCCCGCGGCGACGCGGAGCTGCGCATGCACCAGGTCGATCCCTGAGGTCAGCTCGGTGACCGGGTGCTCGACCTGGAGCCGGGTGTTCATCTCCAGGAAGTAGAAGCTGCCGCTGCGCGGCTCGTAGAGGAACTCGACAGTGCCGGCGTTCTCGTAGTCGGCGACCCGGGCGATGTCGCAGGCGGCCTTGCCCAGCGCGGCGCGGACGTCCGCCGGCAGCCCTGGGGCGGGCGCCTCCTCGACCAGCTTCTGGTGGCGGCGCTGCAGCGAGCAGTCGCGCTCGCCGAGGAACACCACCTCGCCGTTGCCGTCGGCCAGGACCTGCGCCTCGACGTGGCGCACGACGTCCAGATAGCGCTCGACGTAGATCTCGGAGCGGCCGAACGCCGCCTTGGACTCGCGCCGCGCCGACTCGAGCGCCTCGGCGACCTCGTCAGCGCCGTGCACCACCTTCATGCCGCGCCCACCGCCGCCGAAGGCCGCCTTGAGCGCCAGCGGGAAACCGTGCTCCGCACCGAACGCGACCGCGGCCTCCGGACCCTCGACAGGCTCCAGCGTTCCAGGGACCAGCGGCGCCTTGGCCTGCTCGGCGACCCTGCGGGCGGCCACCTTGTCGCCCATGGCCGCGATCGCCGCCGGCTTGGGACCGACCCAGCGGATGCCCGCGTCCATCACCGCCTGTGCGAAGGCGGCGTTCTCCGCGAGGAAGCCATAGCCGGGGTGAATGGCGTCGACGTGCGCGCGCCTTGCCACATCGACGATCCCGTCGATGTTCAGGTAGCTCTTGGCCGGAGCCGCGTCGCCGATGTGCCAGACCTCGTCGGCCAGGTCGACGTGCAGCGCGTCCCGGTCGGCGTCGGAGTACACGGCGACGGCGGTGAGACCGAGCTCCCGGCAGGCACGCAGCACGCGCACGGCGATCTCGCCGCGATTGGCGACCAGGACCTTCTCCACAGGAATGCCTCCTCGATGCGCGCCGGCGAGCCCGGGGCTGTTGCCAAAGCGTAGCCCAGCGGCCCGGGATCACCGCAACGAGGAACGCCCACGCCGCCTGCCGCGGGCGCAACCATGCCAGCCCTACCGCTCCTGGCCCCAGGCGGAACGCAGGCTCTGGCTCCAGCGGCTGCCCGGGCTCCACGCGCGGATGCCGATGCCGGGCCGGATGCCGGTGACCCAGCCGCCAGGCTCCTGGCCACGGTCCCATGCGACCAGGCGGTCGATCGCGGCGCCGAGCACCTCGACGTCATCTCCCTCCGGGATGCCCCGCAACACCTGGAAGCGCAGGCCACCCGGCGACTGCCGGATCTCGCGGTCGCCGTCCGATCGCCGTCCGCCGAAGGCGGGCTCCGAGCCGTTCACAGCGGGATGTTCCCGTGCTTGCGCGGCGGGCGCGCCTCGCGCTTGGTGACGCACATCTCCAGCGCCTGGACCAGGCGCGGGCGGGTCGTCTGCGGCTCGATGACGTCGTCGAGGTAGCCGCGCTCGGCCGCGATGTACGGGTTGGCGAAGCGATCGGTGTACTCGGCCACCAGCTCGTCGCGGTGGGCGGTGGTGTCCGCGGCGGCCTCGATCTCTCTGCGGAAGATGATGTTCACCGCCGCCTGCGGGCCCATGACCGCGATCTCCGCGCTGGGCCAGGCGAGGTTCACGTCCGCGCGCAGCGGCTTGGAGGACATCACGTCATAGGCACCGCCATACGCCTTGCGGGTGATCACGGTGAGCAGCGGGACCGTGGCCTCGGCATAGGCGTACAGCAGCTTCGCGCCATGCCGGATGATCCCCCCCCACTCCTGGTTGGTGCCGGGCATGAAACCGGGCACGTCCACGAAGCTGACGATCGGGAGGTTGAACGCGTCGCAGAAGCGGACGAAGCGCGCACCCTTGACGGAAGCGTTGATGTCGAGCACACCGGCCAGGTGCAGGGGCTGGTTGCCAACCACCCCCACCGGGCGGCCGTTCAGGCGGGCGAACCCCACCACGATCGACTCCGCATGCGCCTGCAGGACCTCGGTGAACTCGCTGTTGTCGACCACGCGCTTGATGACTTCGCGCATGTCGTAGGGCTGGTTCGGATTGTCGGGGATGAGATCCAGGAGGGTCGGGTCCTCACGCCGCGGGTCGTCGGTCGGCTGGCGCCGCGGCGGGTCCTCCATGTTGTTCGGCGGCAGATAGGAGAGAAGCTGACGGACCAGGTCGAAGCACTCGTCCTCGTCCTCCGCGGCGAAATGCGCCGTGCCGGACTTCACCGCATGGGTCATCGCCCCACCGAGCTCCTCGAAGGTCACGTCCTCACCGGTCACGGCCTTCACCACGTCCGGGCCGGTGATGAACATGTACGAAGTCTCCTTGACCATGAAGACGAAATCGGTGATGGCGGGCGAATAGACCGCGCCGCCCGCCGACGGGCCCATGATCAGCGAAAGCTGCGGCACCACCCCGGACGCCTGCACGTTGCGCCAGAAGATCTCCGCATAGCCGGAGAGCGCGACCACACCCTCCTGGATGCGGGCCCCGCCAGAGTCGTTGATGCCCACGCACGGCACCCCCATCCTCACGGCCAGATCCTGAAGCTTGCAGATCTTCTCCGCCATGACCTCGCCAAGCGACCCGCCGAACACGGTGAAATCCTGGCTGAAGACGCACACCCGGCGGCCGTCGATGCTCCCGTAGCCGGTCACCACGCCGTCGGTGGGAATACGCCGCCTCTCCATCCCAAACGCGGTGGCCCGGTGCACCGCCAGCGCATCGGTCTCGACAAACGAGCCCGGGTCGAGCAGCGCATCGATCCGCTCGCGGGCGGTCAGCTTCCCCTTGGCATGCTGCGTCTCGACCGCCTGCTTGGAGCCGGCATGCAGCGCCTGCTCCCGGCGCTTGCGCAGCTCATCGATCCGCTCCTTCATGGACTTCGGTTGTACTGGCGCCACCTGAACCTCCCGCACCGGGCCTGGTCTCGTCCGGGACGATCGCCTCGCCGCTCGGCGTACAGAAACCGGCATCCCGGGTCACAGCTCGCTGGACACAGGGCATTGTATGGAGCCGTATAGGCTCCTGGGCCAGAAGTGATCGCGTCGGCCGGCACCAAGATAGGACGAGCGGCGCAGAGAGGACGCAAACGATGGACGATCTCAGCGAGTACCACGAGACACTGCGCCACGCCCTGCCGCCATTCTTCGCCCCGCTCGAGACGGCCGACAGGCTACCGACCACCATGGCGCGGGCCACACAGCTCGCCGAGGCCGGCGCACCACAGGGTGCCACCGTGATCGCCGAGGAGCAGACCGCGGGCCGCGGCCGCCTCGGCCGCGCCTGGATGGCGCCGCCGGGAACCGCCCTGCTGGTCTCGGTCGTGCTGCGACCCGCGCTCGCCAACCCACAGATCTGGCTGGTCGCCTCACTCGCCGGGGTCGCGATGGCCGACGCCGTCCGCGACCTCCTGACCGCATCCGGCAGCCCCGCCACGGTCGGCCTCAAATGGCCAAACGACCTGCTACTGGACGGGCGCAAGGCCGCAGGCCTGCTGGCCGAGGCCGGCACCGGCAGTGGCGACGGCACAGTGGGCGGCCAGCTGCCGTGGATAGTACTCGGCATGGGCGTGAACGTCGGCCAGGCGGCAACCGACTTTCCCCAAGAGCTGGCCAGCCACGCCACCAGCGTGACCCTGGCCGCCGGCCGCCAGGTCGACCGGGCCGAGCTGCTCGGCGCATGGGGCGAACGCTTCGTGACCGGCTACCGGGACCTCAGCCAAGGCATGGTCGCCCCGATCCTCAGCGCCTACCGCGACCGGCTGGAGACCCTGGGACGGCAGGTGCGGGCCGAACGCGTCACAGGCGACCCGGTGGTCGGCACCGCCGTGGACCTCACCAGCACCGGGAACCTGGTCATCCTCACCGACACCGGCGCCAGAATCGAGGTCGCCACCGCCGACATCGAGCACGTCCGCTAACGGCCCACCCAGATCGGCACCACCACCGAATAGGTCACCGAAGCGTCCACCGGGCTGACCTCGAACGCCTCCACCCGCCACAACTGCCGCCCGCGCGGCGCCGTGAACACCAGCGCACCCGAGAACCTCCCCCACGCCGGAGGGCTGGAAGCCAGCGTGGCAAAGCCCTGGGAGACCACCCGGCCGCTCCCATCCCGCAGGCGCAAACCCACCGCGCCACCGACGACACGCGCCTCACCCCTGGCAACCACCCGATCGCCGGCCACCGCCGCCCGCGGAGCCGGATCACGCAACAAGATCGGAGCCAGACGCAACGACCGGTCACGGACAAGCCTACGACCACCCCTCCCAACCCCCAGAAGAGCCACCACCGACCGCCCCCCCAACAGGCCGCCCGAACGGCCCTCGACCCGCACCACCACCCCCCTCACCTGAGGCAGCTGAGTGACCGTCCACACAAGGGTCTGAAGCGCATACCCATCAGCGTTGGCCGCTCCAAGCGCCTCGCGAGAAAGGTTCACGACCGCAGTGCCACCCGCCAGCCGCAGACCGAGCAGACGCGTCCCAACCGGGAAAGGCCGCTCCATGCCAAGGAAGCGTGGCCTCCCCGTAAGCAGCTCGGTCACAACCTCCCTCGCCAGCCTGTCCACCGAGACGGAAAACGGCACCGTCCCCGCCTCAGCCGCCAGATACCGCTCGGCCCCAACCGTCCGCAGATAATAGACGGCCACATCAAGACGCCGGCCCCCCGTCACCGCACGCCCCGTCGGCACCTCGTCAGCGCGCCCCACAGGTCCGGGCAGCGCCGCCACAGCCGACAGCCCACCCCCAGACCCCCCCGAGCCACCATCACCAGCACAAGCACTCGCGAGCACGCCAAAGGCAGCAAAGAGCACGGCGGCTCCGGTCAAGCTCAAGATCAGACGTCGTCGCGTCAACGGTCCCCGGTGGTTTTCCGGCGGGCCACGGCAACCCGCCACTCCCGTCAAGATCGGCCGCCGAGATCGCAAACACGCAACGGTCCGGCCCCAGTCCGGACCCGAACCCACACGGCCAACTCTTGAGCGGCGATTCGGTGCTTGCTAACCTCGCGGCGCCGGTGCCGGAGCATTCCCGCCGACAAAGGAGGCCACCACCCGTGCCGTTCCCGGAACGGCTCCTCGGGGAGCACGAACAGATCGTCTACGACCTCCGTCCCCACTGGTGGGGACTCATCGGCCCCGTCCTCCTGGCCGTCGCCGCCATCGCCGCCAGCTCCCTGGCCTGGGCACTGCTGCCCGGCGGCCCGCTGCACTGGCCAAGCCGGCTCGCCGCCACCGGCGTGGCCGCGCTGATCCTGCTCGTCTTCGCACTACCACGCTACCTCCGCTGGGTGACCACACACTTCGTGCTCACCACCGACCGGCTGATCTTCCGCTCAGGCGTGCTGGCCAAGCTCTCGCGCGAGATCCCCCTGGAACGCCTGAACGACGTCACCTTCACGCAATCCCTCTGGGAGCGGATCATCGGCGCCGGCGACCTGCTGATCGAGTCAGCAGGCGAGCGTGGCCAATCCGTTTTGAAAACGTCCCACGTCCCGAGGCGGTGCAGCTGGAGATCTACCGGCAGATGGAGGCCAATGGGTTGCGTATGAGCGGCGGGGGTCGTCCCGCGAGCGCCTTGGACGACCTGGAGCGGCTGGCCAATCTGCGTGACCGGGGTGCGATCACGGAGGGGGAGTTTCAGCGCAAGAAGCGCGACCTGCTGGACCGCCTCTGATCAACCACGGTCACGGGAGGCGAGGCATGAGCAACGTCGAGGTGTCGGGTCGACGTCGCCGCTTGACTCTTATCGACTATCGACAGGCTATCGGCTGTATCGTCTCCTCGACCACGCCGAGCAGCTCGGTGTTCAGGGTGTCCAGATCGACCTGCTGGCGCAGCCGGGCGCTGAACGCCTGGATCGTCTGGGCGGCGTCGTAGCGGTGGCGGGCCGGCTGGAACATCCCGGCTCGCCAACCTGCGTGACCGGGGTGCGTATCGGGACGCCAGGCGCCTACGTCGCATCTGGGCTGGTGAGGTCAGCGGTGATCGCTTCCAGTTCGCGCCCGCCTGTCTCGGGGAATCGAGTGGCGATGAGGACGGCGCCGGCCAGCGGTCCGAGTGCGAGCACGAGGACGGCGCGAGACAGGCCGCCGCCGGCCTGGATCAGCAGGCCGGCCAGCAGGAAGCTCGTGGATTGCCCACGACAGCGAAAACCATTCCTGCCGATCCGCCCAGAGCTCGCAGCGCGGTCGGGAAGAGTTCAGCGCCGAAGCCGGATCCTGTTGGCCAGGCACCGAACTGGCCGGCATAAGCATCTCCGACCAGCGCGAGGCGAGCCTTCCGTGCTCGCTGGCGGCGAGGAACCGGCCGCTTTCGGGCAAGCGGCGGCGCAGCAGGGCGACCAGTGTGAGGACCGGCACCGCGGCCAGGTACAGCACCCGCCAGGAGATTCCGTTTGGGTGCAGGATCGTGCCGTAAAGGATGGCCGACCACCCGCTGCCCACGGCGGAGAGCATCGCCAGCCAGCCGAAGCCGAACCCGAACCCACGCGCCCTCGCCGGCAGCTCCTCGGCGATCATCGTCCATACCAGCACCGTCTCCACGCCCAGGAAGAACCTTGCGATCACCTGGCAGGTGGCGAAGGTAGCGATGGACGGTGCCAGGGCCGTGGCGAAGGTGGCGAGCGTGTAGCCGGAGATCGAGACCAGCAGCAGGTGACGCCGCCCTGCCCGGTCGGCTTTTCTGGCAAGCAGGACGGCCGGCAGCGCCCCCAGGTAGAGCAGCGCCACCCACAGCGAAGCTGTCTCCTGCGAGAGGTGGTAGCTGGCCCGTAGCTGGGGCAGGGCCACGATCACGATGTTGAAGCCATAGCCCTCGAAGAAACTGGCCGCCCCCAAAAGCCAAAGGAGCTGCCAGTGCCGTGCGTCTAGGAGAGCCGACGGGCGGGAAGCGGGACATCACTGCTCCGCCGCACCGCCGGGCAGGGGCACGAGGCGACGGCCAAGAAGGCGGTGGATGCGGAGCGCCTCGGCGGAATGCCGGATGCTCCAACGCGTACAGGTTGGCGGTGCCGGTCGCCGACAGCACCACCGCCAGGGTGGCAAACGCGATCGGCCCGGGAGCAACCACGACCCGTTGGGGTGGGCAGGTCACGAGCCAGGATCCTGAATCGCGCTTCAGACCCGCCTGTGGTTCTGCCGAGCTTTCATGTATCTGGATCGTCGGCTCGACGCGCTTTCTCCTCGTCGAGCCCAGGCTCGGGGAGACGCATCATGACCATGACGTTCGGGGAACTGCGTTCCCTGCTCAGCGAGACGGACCGGCACTGGGAGACCAAACTGGATGTGCCGGATGAGCGACCGCTGCCTCACTATCCGCTGGGAGCGACCCAGGAGGGGCTGGTGCCGGCCGAGCGGCCGGACCGCTTCGACTTCCGGCGGCTTGGCCCAGGCACCAATCCACGCCTGGCCGTCGCTCGCGTTGAGCGTGGCCTGGTCGCGCCGAGCGACGTGCGCTCGGCCTTCGGGGAGCGGTTGCTGCGCCGGCTCGGGCTCGACGACCTGCGCGAGCTGGCCGGGGGCGGCATCGAGGCGCCGCCGGAGGCGGGCGCGCCGACCTCGGTCGACTGGCGGGCCCGGTGGGGGCAGAACTGGATCACCACCGTCAGGGACCAGAACCCGTGCCAGTCATGCTGGGCGTTCGCCGGCACCGCGCTGGTCGAGTCGATGGTGCGGATCGAGCACGCGCTGTGGACCCGCCTGTCCGAGGGTGACCTCCGCGACGGGGTCGGCAAGGGCTGCGCCGACCTCGGCAACCTGGCCGAAGTGTCCACGTTCTTCGCCGCCAACGGCGTCTGCGACCCGGGAAGCTGGCCGTGGCACACCGACGCCCGGGCCTACGCGCCCACGCCCGACCGCAACGGCCGGTCGGTCCGCGGGCCGGCGCTCGACCTCATCGGCTCCGGCGACTGGAAGTCCTATCTGGACACGGTCGGGCCAATCGTCGCCTGGCTGGAGGTCTACTCCGATCTGTTCGGCTACTCGAGTGGCGTCTACCAGCGCAGCACCGTCCCGTCGAACACCCTCCAAGGCGCCCACTTCGCGCTGGTCATCGGCTACGACGACGGCCTCGGCGCGTGGCTGGTGAAGAACTCCTGGGGCACAAGCTGGGGCTCGGGGGGCTTCGGCTGGATCGGCTATGGCGAGACCTCGATCGACACCTACGGCCGCTACGGCCTGCGCAACACCAACCCGGACCCATGGAGCAAGCGCCGGCTGCACAACGGCAGCCTGTACGAGAGCGGGAACGGCGCGCTCCACCGCAACCTGGAGGTCACCGGCTCCAACGGCAGCCGGGTGCTGCACCGCTGGCGCGAGGGCGGCCCGCCGTGGACCTGGGGGACAGCCTCGGCGTTCGCCGCCGACGCGGCGGTCTGCCCGACGCTGGTGGGCACCACCTTCAACCGGAACATGGAGATTGTCTACACCACCACCGGGGGCCTGCTGCACCACTGGTGGACCGGTGGCGGTGGCGGCGGCCCGTGGAACGACGGGGGCATCTTCGGCCCCTCTGGCTGCTCCGGCGTGCCCGGGTTTGTGCAGGGCGACTACAACGCGCCCGGCAACTTCGAGGTGGTCATCGCCGTCGGCGGCCACCTGCAGCACTGGTGGCGCGACGGCGGCGGCTGGCATGCCGGCCCCACCTTCGGGTCGGGCATCCTGCTCTCGGGGGCAACCCTGGTCCAGGGCGACTACGGCAGCCCGCACTCCAACCTGGAATGCGTGGCAACCCGCACCGATGGCACGATGCAGCACTGGTGGCGGCACGAGCCGTCGCTCACCTGGCAGGCCGGGCCCACGTTCGGCGCTGGGATCGGCACCCCACCGGTGATGATCCAGGGCCAGTACGGCATGCGGGACGAGGCCCAGCCGCACGGCAACTTCGAGCTGTGCGTTGCGGTTGGCGGCAAGGTGCAGCACTGGTGGCGGGACAACGCCTCAGGCAGCATGCAGTGGCATCACAGCGCGGACTTCGGCCACGACGTCGCCGCGGTGGCGGGGCTCTGCGAGAGCTCCTGGGGCATGAACCTGGAGGTGATCGTGCTCCGCACGGACCAGCAACTGCAGCACTGGTGGCGCGACGGGGCCGGCTGGCACGAGGGGCCGGTCATCGGCCCGGCATGAGCGTCGATCTGTCGGAGGTGCCGCACCGGGTGACAGTCCAGGTCGGTGCGGTCGTCGAGGTGCCACTGCCGTCGTTTGCCGGCTCGGGCAACCTGTGGACCGCCCGCCCGGCCAGCGATCCCGGAGCCGCGGGGATCGCCGAGGTCACGGTGCGGACCGACCCGGCCGCCGCGCCACCGGGCGGGCGGCCGGGAGGTGAGCCGCCATCGTCCTACGCCATGCCGGTCGTGGCGGAGGTCGCCGGTCGCTCGCCGGGGTCCACCCGGTGGCTGCTCGTGCTCGCCCGCCCGTTCGCGCCTGACACGCCGACGGCGATGCACGAGCTGGACATCGAGGTGTCGGGCTGACAGCACCGTCGAGCGCGACGGGGGGGGATCTTGCCTCGCGCGAGGTGCTCCGCATTCCTGGACGCCCTCCAAGTCCCCGGCCCCGCTGCGCCTACGCCAGGAGTTCGTCGCTGAGTTCCCGCAGGGCGCGGCGCGCTTCGGTCAGGGCGGCGCGGCCGGCGTCGGTGATGGTGTAGCGGCGCACCCGCCGACCTGCCTCCAGGTCGTCGTGGCCGCTGAGCAACCCGGCGGCCTCCAGGCGGTGCAGCACGGGATACAGGGTCCCGGGGCTGATCCGGTAGCCGTGGCGGGCCAGCTCGGCCGACATCCAGGCGCCGTGGATGGGGTGCTCGGCGGCGTGGTGGAGCACGTGCAGCTGCACGGCCCCATGCAGGAACGACCTCATCGGCCTAGCGTATCGTATATCGATATCGGGTTTCGTAATGAGCGCCAGCGCCACATCACGGAGGTGTGCATGCCCGCAACCACCACAACGGTCGGCATCCGCTACATGATCGACGACGTCGCCGACGCCGTTGCCTTCTACACCACCCACCTCGGCTTCACCGTTGAGCAGGACGCCGCCCCGGCGTTTGCCGCCGTCAGCCGTGACGGCGTGCGGCTGCTGCTCAGCGGCCCGACCAGCTCGGGCCGGCGGCCCATGCCCGACGGCACCCGACCCGTCCCCGGCGGCTGGAACCGCCTCCACTTGCAGGTCGGTGACCTGGCCGCGGAGGTCGACCGGCTCCGCACCGCCGGCTTGAAGTTCCGCAACGACATCATCACCGGGCCGGGCGGCTCGCAGATCCTGCTGGAGGACCCCTCCGGCAACCCCGTCGAACTGTTCCAGCCCGCCCGGTGAAGATCCCGCCGCGGTCCTGGGGCAGCGGCGCCGGGCTGGGTACCGTCCCTGCCGCACCGGCCGCCAGCAGCCCTGGCGGTCGCTGACCATGCTCACCCCCGATCCCGATCCCGACCCCGAGCTCGCCAAGGCGGCCACGCGACGGCCACCTCGCCGGCTTGGCGAGGTGGCGGTGGTGATGCTCAAGCTTGGCACGATCGCCTTCGGCGGCCCGGCTGTGCACGTCGCCATGCTGCGGGAGGAGACGGTCCGGCGGCGGCGCTGGCTCGAGGATGCCGAGTTCCTGGATCTGTTCGGCGCGGTCAGCGTGCTGCCTGGTCCCAGCTCCACACAGCTTGCGATCGTGCTCAGCCGGCGGCGGGCGGGCTGGGCGGGGCTGCTGGTTGGTGGGGCGTGCTTCATCCTGCCGGCCATGGCGATCGTGCTCGCCATGGCCTGGGCGTATGTCCGTTACGGGTCGACCCCCACCGGCGGTGGGGTGCTGTACGGGGTGGGACCGGTGGTGGTCGCCGTGGTCGCGGTTGCCGTGTGGGAGCTGGCGCGTGGCGCCCTGGTGCGGCACCGCGAGCAGGGCTGGCTGGCCGTGGCCGGCTTGGCCGCGGTGGGCGTGGCCGCGCTCGCCGGCTACCTGGTCGGGGGCAACGTGCTCGTTATCCTCGCCGCCGCCGGCCTCGTGGTCACCCTGGTCGCCAACTGGCGGCGGCTGCGCCCCGCCGGCTGCTCCCTGCTCCCGGTCCTGCCGGTCGGGCTGCTGGCAACGGCGGTCCCCGCCCGCCGCCACCCCGGCCTGGCCGCGCTCGCCGGCGAATTCCTCAAGCTCGGCGTCGTCGTGTTCGGCAGCGGCTACGTCCTGCTCGCCTTCCTGCGCCGCGACCTGGTCGCTGATCTTGGCTGGCTTGACACTCGCCAGGTGCTCGACGCGGTGGTCGCCGGCCAGATCACCCCTGGGCCGGTGTTCACCACCGCGACCTTCCTCGGCTACCTGCTCGGAGGCGTGCCCGCCGCGGTCGTTGCCACCGCCGGGATCTTCGCCCCGTCGTTCGTGCTGGTCGCCGTCCTGGAGCCGCTGGTCGGCCGCGTCCGCCGCTCCCCCTGGGCCGGCACCACGCTGGACGGCATCACCATGGCGGCGCTCGGCCTGATGGCCGGCGTCAGTGTCGACCTCGGCCGCACCGCGATCACCGCGATCACCGACCCGCTCACCGCCGCCATCGCCCTGGTGGCGTTGCTGGTGATGCTGCGGTGGCGTCCCAACACGGCGTGGCTGGTGCTGGTCGGCGCTGTCATCGGCATCGCCCACACCCTGGTATGACCACCAGCCATGACGTGTGCCTACATTCTGCACGGTGTTGGCTCAGCAGCTTCGCCAGCGTCCCGAAGCGAACTGGCCACCACGACCCGGCCGCCGGCCGCACGACCGCCGGCACCAGCCTGCGAGCCGTTCCAGTCAAAGGCTCAGACCAGCTCCTGGTCACCGCGGGCGTGGGCACGGCGCAAGCAGCGGGGCGGCCGGTGAAGATGTGGGCGGTGCCTTAGCCGGTGGCGAACAGCCGCGCGATCACCCCGGCGGCGACCAGCGCGCCAAGGAATCTGGCCAGCGCCCGCCGACGCGGGCTCGCCTGGGCCGTCAGGGAGTCGGCAAGGGGGACCAGCCCCAAGGCCAGCAGCGCATACACCAGGTGCAGGAACTCCTTGGGACGCTGGCCACCCGCCAGCAGCGCCAGTCCGCCCGCGGCGGTCATCCCCAGCAGGACCGCGACCGCGCTCCAGCCCGCTGACGCCGCCTTGGCGGGGGGCTGTGCGCGGACCAGGCGCACCGCCCCCTCGCCGGCCACCAACAGCATCGCCACGATGCTGGCCAGCGCCAGCGTCACGTGCAGATCATACGCGAACACCGCCGGATCATGCGGCCTGCCCGACCGCCAACGCCAATCGTGGCTCGCCGTCAGCCCTTGGGGCTGACGATGTTGGTGACCGTGCCGATGGCCAGGATCACCCAAAACAGCGCCATCGCCGCAAACGCCCAGCCACGCCGCCGCAGGCTCAGCGCCTCGCCCCAGTTGTGCGGCTCGCCGGTGCCCCGATCCACCAACGGGATGGCGACCAGGGCGACCGTCATCAGCACGATGCCGATCACGGTCCCCCAGATGTCGGGCTCCAGGTGGAACGCGATGGCGACGAACCGGTTCATGCCATGGGTCCACATGATCGGGAAGGTCGGCACGATCCCCAGCCCACCCGGGCCATGCTCGGAGCCAAAGAACGGCGAGGAGGGCAGCAGCTGCGGCGCCGGACCGGGATCGCGGTCAACGAAGATCGACACCAGCACCACCACCCCAAGGATCACCGCACTGTAGCCAAGCCACGCCCGCACGTGCTCGCTGAACGGCGCGGTCCGCCCGGTCGGCTTGTGCCAAAACGGCAGCGAGATGCCCTTGACCTTGATCAGGTAGTAGTGCATCGCGATCAGCCCGAGCAAAAGGATCGGCAGGATCGACACGTGGAACGCGTAATAGGGGATGAGCAACCGGGTGGCTTTCGGGATATTCAGCAGGTCGGGGTGGGTGTAGTTGAAGGTCTTGTCCAGCCCGACGGCCTCCAAGATCTCCGAGGTGTGCCAGGGAACCGCGAACCCGCGCTCGTCCCAGTGCAGCGTCTC